>ERZ773022.413-NODE-413-length-35831-cov-11.103393_pt1 | contig 35831 bp, 25 predicted proteins | sample MGYA00580839_ERZ773022 | MGnify/ENA primary metagenome ERZ773022 (study PRJEB29015, sample SAMEA2738020) | human oral metagenome | biome: human oral; feature: human-associated habitat; material: dental | place: China | collected 2044 ... | reverse complement strand
GTGCCGGTGGAGGTAGTCACGTGGGCATTCGTGACGACATTCGGAAGCTCGACGCCAGGAGACCTCAGGGACGCGACTTGGGCGATATCCGAGATCATAGAATCGGCGGCATCCGCCTGACCAGCGGCTTCGCCAGCCGCCTCGTCTTCGTCTGCAAGCTGCCCATCCTCATCGGCAGGCGCTTCAAGACCGGCATGTTCCTGATCGTCCGCATCGTTTTCCTCGGGAGAGTTCAGACCCTCCGCCGCCTTTGCAGACGTCATGTCGTCGCTATCCTGCGCGAAGGCCTGCAGAGCCCCCGTCGGCATGCAGATGCTGAACGCCAGCATCGCAGCCATGAGATAGCATAGGTTCCTCTTCATGCGTTTTCCTCCTACCCTTGCAAGTCCTGGAATCCACCGAAGGCGCATTCGTACGGCGGTCAATCCGCCGTTGCCCTTCTTTACACGTCAAGTCACGCGATTTTGACCGTACAGTCTACAGGATAATACACTAAAAACGCTGGAAAATGCCCGTAAATGCGGGTTTTGCCGGATGAGGGAACGATTCGGGGCGATATGCAGCTCGAACCCTTCCCTGCGCAACGAGCGGTAGGGATCGTCGGCTAGAATGGGCATCGCCTTGAAAACGACGGCACCATGAGCGATCCCCAAGCGCATCTCGATCCGAATCCAGAGGGAGACCATGACAGACCAGGGAAGCAACATACCCGTCCATACGGTGAAAACTGCCTTTGGATCTTCGCTGGGATACGGAATCGTATGCGGTCTGATGTTCCCCTTGATGGTTTCCAGCACGTTCCTGCAGGAGATGAGCCTAGCCCACGGCGCGGGCCATTCATTCGGCGCTCTGTTCTTCGCCATGTATATCCTGACCATGATCCTGACGGCGCTCGACTGCCTCTTCCGTCGGAAGCAGATGCGCCAAGCGCGCATGCGGTCCGCCTTCGCGTGCGTATTCATCGGGAACGTCCTGCTGCTGTTCCACAATCTGGGATTCATCGATAACGGCTGGATCTACGCCATCGCATCGGCAAGCTGCATCGGATACGGCCTCGCCACGGCCGAGCTCGGCTGGCTCGCCCGCATAGCCATGCAGCAGGAAGATGCCGAAGGAAGCTTCTCCATCCTTAGCATCGTGCCGGCGGCTTTTCTGATAGGCGGTTTGATGACGGCCTTCATCTTCTGGGCGGAATGGCCCTTCGAGCTGATCTTCGCCCTCGTCTCGACCGTCATAGCGGCTGCGCCCCTTATAAAGGCCCAACCTCTAGAAAAGGAGGGGCGACGCATCGGGATATCGAGCGCGGGGGCGACCGACTTCATGAAGGCCGTCTCGTACCTAGGGGTGTTCTCCTTCACGTTCGGAGCGGTCAGCCAAGTGGCGAACGTCACGGACGGCACGTCGCCTTCGATCGAATTCCAAGCCGTTGCCGGCATCGTCATAGCTGCGCTGGCCATGGCCGTCGTCGGGCATATCCGCCGCCGCACCCCTTCCCTATCGAACCTGTACGGAATGCTGTTCCCGATCGTCGCGCTTTCGCTGATCGCCTTGCCGTTCACGGCATCGGCCGCGCGTGCCGTCGCGGTGACCCTCGTGTTCATCGCCTTCTATCTGTCCGGAATGAATGCGCGCGTCATCATCGTGCGCCTGAGCCAGCGCGACAACGTATCGCTGTGGGTGTACCTCAGCGTGGCCTTGGGCATAAGCGGCCTGCTCATCCTTGCGGGAGTGGCGTTCGGGGCCTTCGCGATCGACCGCGAAGATCCTGCCGTCGGCCTTGCCCTTATCTCGCTTATCTCGCTTTTCATTCTTGCGTTGAACCCCATCCTGTCATCCTTCCTGGAGAGAAGCGGGAAGGGCGATACCCCCTTCGGTCATGCGAGCGCTTCCCATGATTCCGAGGCACACGCCTCGCCGATGGGTCAGGCCGTCGCGGGCGCACAAGAGCCTGAGGATGCTTCCCTCATCGCCGCATTCGCACATGAGCATTCGCTGACGACACGGGAGAGCGAGGTGCTCATGCTCTTGCGGCAAGGACGAACGCGCACCTACATTGCCGCGGAGCTTGGTCTCTCGCCCAATACCGTCAAGGGGTACATCCATTCCCTCTATCAAAAATCCGAAGCGCACGACAAGCAGGACCTGCTCGATCGCATCGAGCGGTATTCCGAAGAAAAACGCAGGTCGTAGCATACCCCTCCAAAAAGGAGGATGGCCGTTCCTTTCAGCCCCGACCGCGGCGCGCGCCGTAAACAACCCATTTTGGTGCTAGCGGGCGAATCCCTTTCCAAACACACTGGCCATGACCCCGGGTTAAGGGAATCCGGAAACCGTCAGCAGAGGAAAGGGAGGATGCTTCATGAAACGCAGCATGGGAAAGAGGGTGCAAGGTCGCGCACCCGAAGGGACTCAAACGATCAAGGCGGCCGAATCCGTGCGTCAAGAACACGTCATACGTTCGGCCGACCTCGAAGAATCACACGAGAAGATGACTCAGCAACGCGATCTTTCGCGTCGCACGTTCCTGCTCGGCTTGGGCGCGACGGCGGCGGTCGCAAGCTACGGGCTCGCAGGCTGTGCGCCGAAATCGGAAAGCACCGCGCCGAGCGACGGCATGCAGGGCGATGATTCCTCGCCGACAGCGAAGGGCGACGCCCCCGACACCATTCAAGCGGTTGCCGAAACGCCTGCGAAGAACACCGAGACAAAATCCGCCGACCTCGTCGTCATCGGCAGCGGCATAGCAGGCATGAGCGCAGCCGTGGAAGCATCGCGCGCGGGCGCGACGGTTGTCGTGCTGGAAAAGACCGCCATCACCGGCGGCGACTCGTCTATCTGCAGCGGCAACTTCTACTGCTGCGAGTCCAAGACGCAGGACGAGCTCGGCTACACCGATTACGGCACGCCCGAGGATATCGCCCAGTTCTTCTTCGCGCAATCCGACGAAGATGCCAATATGGATATCTGCCGGCTGGTAGCCGAAAACGGCGGCGCCGCCCTGGACTGGCTCGTCGATATGGGCTGCGAATTCGATAAAAAGCCCGGCGACAACGTATCGGACCGGTCCATGCTGTCGAAGACCGGCGGCAAAGGCATCGTCGATGTGCTCGTGTCCGAAGCGGAGAAGAACGGCGCCGAGCTCATGATGGAGACCCGGGCCATCGGGCTGAAGACGGACGCTGGACGCGTGACCGGCGTCATCGCACGTCAAGGCACCACCGAATACGACATCTCGGCGCGATCCGTGGTGATCGCCTCCGGCGGGTTCGACGGACAGGACTGGTCGAAGGAGATCTACGCTCCCGGAGCCGTCGGCTGGCATACCTTCTCCAGCCCCGGCAACACCGGAGACGGAATAGAGCTCGCGAAGGAAGCCGACGCCCTCATCCTGTTGAAGGGCGGTCTCTCGCAGATCCATCTCGTCGGGAAGAAGCCGCTCGCCCTGAATGACGAAGTCTCGAAGCTGCGCATGATCAATACGGGGATCTTCGTGACGGATCTGGCGTATCGATGCGCCAATGAATCGAGGACCAGCCAGTTCGACTACTTCATCCCCTTCGTCGAAAGCGGACGAAAGCAGTTCGCCATCATCTGCGACTCGAATCAGCCCGAAACGCGGCTCGAGCTTCTCAAGCAGGGCATCGAGAAGGGCGTCGTCGACACAGCCGACACGATCGAGAAGCTGGCGGTTGCGGCCGGCTTGCCGAGCTATCCCCTCGCCAAGACCGTGGAGGCCTACAATGCGCTCTGCGATGCCGGGGAAGATACCGCATTCCATAAGAAGCCGGAGGATCTGCAGCGCGTCGAGCAGGCGCCGTTCTTCGCCGTGCAGATCACGCCGAACACGAATGACTCCTTCGGCCAGCTTGCCATCAGCACGAAGGCCGAGGTTCTGAATGGGCAGCGCCAGCCTATCGCCGGCCTCTACGCCGCGGGAACGATCGCGAATGCCGAGCTGTTTTACCTACGCTATGCGGTAAGCGGGGCGTCGCTTTGCATGGGCGCCGTCACGGGACGCATCGCCGCGCAATCGGCGCTTGCGGATATGCAGGCCTGATGCTCAGAGGAAAGCTGCGCACTATGCAAAGCCGGCCCGACGGCGGTCCGTGCGTCCGCTCCATGCGGAATACGCTCCACCGGACCCTGAACCTCCTATGGACCTCATGGAAGACCGAAGGAACGGAGCAGCAGGACGGACCTCGGTTGCAGCGATGCGGCCGACGCGCCGCCGTCGAAACGCCGGCCGGCAAGAGCTCAGCCTCCCATGCGGGCTCCGCCGCCGGCCGCAACGCCTTGCGATAGACGGGCTGTCATTGCCCGTCGCAATAGGCTTTCCCCCCTGCGTCCGGCGTCGCTTCCTCGCCTAGAGCCTGCCTGTTCAGATCCCGCGCCTGACGCGAAAGCTCGGCCAGCTCGTCGCGGCTCAGGTCCTCCAGGTGCTCGAGCTGGGCGGCCATGCGCACCACCGTGCTCTTGGCCCTGCTCTGCATGACGTTGGTGCAATAGGATGCGAAGGAGCCCGTCAGCACGGCCAGGTACAGAACACTCACTAGGCTCAGCACGACGAGCACCGCCCGCGCGAGGGGCACGTCGGCGGGAACGTCCCCGAACCCGATGGTGGCCATCGTCTGGAAACACAGCCACAGCGAGTCGCCGAACGTGATGGTCATCGGCTCCGACGCGTAGATGACCACCGCGCACGCAAGATAGACCGCCAGCACGCCCGATGTCGCCGCCCCGAGCCCGGTCTGGCGAAAAACCGACCGGATGATTTTCAACCTGAACAAGACGGTCCTCCTAGCTCGTCATGGCTCGTCGATGGCTTGCGGTGATCGGGCCCGCCCAGGAACGGGAAGATAGGCGCCCACCAGGCAGGCAAGGCCGAGCCATACGATGTTTCGGGCGGGAAAGCACAGCAGCAGCAAGGCCAGCGCCACCCAGGGGTTGCGCTGCACGCCCGCGACGAGCGTGGCGCAGGCCACGGAGGCGCAGAACATGGGATCGGCGCCCGCGACGGCCGCGACGCCGTAGCCGATCGCCACGCCCGCGAAGATGCAGGGGAAGAAGTGCCCGCCCCTCCATCCGAAGTTGATGCACAGCGGCGTGGCCACGCACTTCGCCAGCCCGGTGGCCACGAGCGCGACAGCCCCCATGGAGGCCCAGCCTTCCATCACTTCCCCGATCTGCACCTCGCCGGGAAAGAGCACCAAAGGAAGAGGGATGGCAAGCGCGCCCAAGACAAGGCCCGCTGTCAGCGGCTTTGCAATCGCATGGTCGCCCACGCGCCGACTGAGCGCGGAAAAGCCGAGGTCCGATGCATGAAAGAGCGCAGCCCCCGCCCATCCGAGCGCGATGCAGACGATTCCCCAGCGAAGCTCTCCCGCCCCGGGCGCAACGCCTTCAAGACGCGGAAGCCCCGCTTCGGCTCCGAACAGCCAGCCGAACAGCGCGACGCCGCCGGCCGCCCCTATGGCCGATGCGGTATAAAGCACGACCTTCGCCTTGCGGCGGAAATCGAAATCGCGAGGGTCGGCCGCCTGCGGCATGCCGTCCTGCGAGGCGATGACGATGCCCGCCAAAGGGGTTGCGAACACAGCGGAAAGCGCCGCCGATACGGTGACGTCGGCCTGCGCCGCCGCGCCCTTGATGCGCACGCCCGCGGCCTTGAGCTTCTCGTCGATAGCGGCGCAGGCCGCGGCGATGATGCCGGAAAGCCCCGCCTCCGGACCCACGGCGCCGCCGAACACCAGCGGCAGCAGGAACCCGACGACGCTTGCCGCAGGCTTTTCCAGCCGGTAGCCGCCCGTGCGCTTGACCGCAGCCAGCACCTGAGGAAGAGGCGCAGGCTCGCCGCCGAAGCGCGCCGTGAAGGCCCCTATGGCAAGCCCGCCTAAGCCGCATATGGCGAGAGGAAGCCACCATGCGGGAATGCCGGAGCTTTCAAGAAGCTCGCGTGCCGTCCCGACCCCGTCCACCCACAGCAGGTCCGTAAGCGCCGCGGAGGCCCGATACACCGCCCACACGGAGAGACCCACGACGAAACCGGCGGCAAGCGCAAACGCCACCATGCCAAGGCTCGCCGATGCCTTCTCGGAGGCGCCCTCAAGCGGCTCTCCGACGTCGCGAATATATCGTTTGTGGCGTTCGTCCACGCGTTCTCCTTTTGGACGCGCGCCCAGGCCGCTGCAAGAGCCGAAGCCATCTTCGACCTGCTTCTTGCAGGACGCTATCGTCCGGCCGTAGGTTATCTTGCGGCACGACGGGCCCATGCCTACGGAATCCATAGAGGCGCGGCAGGCCATCGCCGAAGGATTGCCGCTGCCCACGCCGCAGCACATGCCGTACTCGTTGCCCGTAGAGCGCTCGACGTCCTTCGCGCGGCCATCCGTCTGGTGCGAGCCATCGAATGCAAGTATACTGCTATTCGTCGGCAGCCTGAACTGGCTGAGATTGCGAGACGCGGAAGACCGGATCCCAACGAACCCTCGGCCTCCGATGCGGCGGTCCCACGAGCAACCTATGCATGGCCGCCTTCCTTGCCCCCAGCTCAACCAAGGCGACAAACGCCTCCTCCAAACTCCCCATCGATGTCGGCTCGAGAATTCCCGCGGGATCCTGGTCCAAACGAGAGCGCCTTTTCTTATCAGGACGACGCCGTCGCAACGGGCTGCTTCATTCATGACATGGTTTGTCACAAGCAGCACGGCTTCCCCTGTCGGCGAGATCCCTAAAGAAGCCCCGAAGCTCGATACGTCGCCTTGGATCGAGATCTCGTATTTTGTCAACAGCGTTTGCATAAAAGGGAACTGCGGTGGGAATCCCAGACCAAAACGGAGCAGGAAGGAAGCCTCATGTTCGGCGCGGAGCAACGCAGGATAGATTTGGAGGCCTTCGTCGAGTTCGGACATAATTACGCCTATACGACAGCCGAGCTCGGATACCCTCACAGGCAAACGCTGAGAAACCGGTGGTGCGAATGTAGATGACGCTCGTCAACAACCTCTGCTCGTGGATTCGGCGTTATGTCAGCCGCTTCTCATACATGAGGTCGACGAACCTGCAAAGCTATCTCAATTGGTTTGCGTACCTGTTCAAAGTCCATCGCGATGAGGAGAGCCTGCCGAGGAAAGAGTTATTCGTCATTTGGCCCTGTCGAACTCAACTCACCTGCGGAAATGGTGAGAAGTCAGCACCACACACACGTAGGCCTTCAGAGCCAGTATATTATGTTTTTCATACGGAGGTGCGTTTGATTACCAGTCAAGATACCACTGCGAGTCAAAATAAAGGTTTAACCTTACCTGCTTCGGCTGCGCGTAGGCGCAATATTTCGGACTTGCGCAAGAGGAGCCTTCCGGGGTTCCTCTTTTTTTGAGCCAGGAAATGGAAATTGGGTTTCAAAAATCGTATAGAAATCGATGTTCCCTAAACAGATCAATCTTTGCATATTCACCCCAGGAGTTGCCACGCGCAAGCTCCAAAGCGTTTCATAAAGTGCGTCGGGGAACCCCTGCACGCCTTGTGAAACGTAACCCTAACAACTTCGGTTTGCACCACGCCGCAACCAGAAGACGGTTTTCGATATGTTTTTACTGCCCTCGATATTTTTTGACAGCAAGACATCGATCGACCTGACGGTCAGATGTCGATCAAAGAAAAACCCCGACCCGTTTTCACAGGTCGGGGCTATAGTTTTGGTCGCGGGGGCTGGATTTGAACCAACGACCTCCGGGTTATGAGCCCGGCGAGCTACCAGACTGCTCCACCCCGCACTATTCGGGCACGCGTAACATGCGAAAAGATATATTAGCCCCATGGCCGACCGATTGCAAGGAACGCTGCGAACTGCGGCCGTCGCACACGCCGCATCTCCACAATCGAGCCATCCGAAGGCGCAGCGCATCTAAGACCGAAACACGCACTACCCTTGGCGCATCAGCCTGCCGCACCGGCATGCGACCGATTTCAAGGAACGCCTTGGTCACGCCCGCTGCGCACGCCTCATCTCCACAACCGTCGCTACGCAAGCTCCTTCAACGTGAATTCCCCGTCCTCGTACACGGCATAGCTATTCGATCCGTCCTTCGGAATACTGACGCTTCCCGGGTTCACATACCGGATCCCGTCCCGTACCACATTCGTCTTCACGTGCGTGTGCCCCGACAGGAACGCGCTCCCTTCGGGCAGCGTCGGATGATCGCTTGGAGAGAACACATGCCCGTGCGTGCAGAACAGCTGTCGATCGGCGTCCATGATTACCGCGTAATCCGACTCCAAGGGAAAGTCGAGCACCATCTGATCGACTTCGGCATCGCAATTCCCTCGCACGGCGATAACCTTCCCCGCCAGGGAATTCAGCATCGGAATGACCTCTTTCGGCGCATATGCGAACGGCAGGCCGTTACGCGGGCCGTGATAGAGCAGGTCTCCCAAAAGCACGACGGAATCCGGAGTCTCGGCATCGATGGCATCCATCAACTTCCGACACCAATGAGCCGATCCGTGAATATCGGATGCGATGACGAGCTTCATGATTCCACCTTTCCACAACCAATCCGATGACACGCACGTGGACCATTCCATCGGTAATGTTTACACGCGCCGTTCATCGTGCAGCATGCGCGTTTCATGAATCCGCTGCTCGCGACAAGCCGCCTGCGCGAGCCACCATGCCCTGCACGCGCCGCCACGCTCAATGGCGACACGCCCGCATAGGGTGCAACATTTTTTCGGCACGACGCTCGCGAGCCATCATGCCCTGCGTGGGCCGCACCGTCCTTCGAAGCGGCGTTTACGCACCGCCTCGCGCCCGAACCTCGTTCACGAGCGTAATGGCCTCTTGCTTGCTGTGCACTTCGAGTTTCTGATACACATGCTTGGTATGCATCTTAACGGTATTGCGCGAGAGCACCAGCCCTTCTGCAATCTGCCCCAGCGTCTTGTCCTGCGCAAGATAGCGAAGCACGTCGAGCTCGCGCGGCGTCAGCCCATGCTCTTCCGCAAGGATTCGGCAAGGTTCCCGGTAGAACGCGTCTTCCATGGCTTCGAGCGATGCCTGCGTCGCATCTTCGGCACTTGGCGAACGCGGGGGCGCCGGTTCTCGTGCGGCAACCTTTCGTTCGGCAACGCCGCCCGACACAAAGCCGGCTGAATCCTCCTCGGCCTTGTCATTGCGCCTAACTACATCAGGCAGCGGCGCCATGTTCATGAAATGGTTCGGATCCCTGAAGAAGAACATCGCCGCCATCACATACACGAAGACCAGCAGCAGAGAAGCCGCCTGCATGCTGATTCCGAAGGAAACCAGCATCGTCGCCCCGGCCGCAAGCGCCGCACCCAAGCTGTGCCCGAGCGTCGCAAGCAGCCTCGCTCCCGCCGCCGCACCCGCCATCCAGCGGCTCAACCGCACGCATCGCACGGCAAGAAGCCAGGTCGTCGCCTCGAAAAACCCCATACCGACCGCTTCGAGAGCCACGTCGGACCCCGGTACCGCAGCGCTGATCAGAGGCGCAAGCAAAACGCCTGCGGAGACGAACGCAACCCCCGACCTGAGCATTTCCTGAATGCCCCACGCATCGCGACGAACGACCAACGCGGCCACGACGGCGAGCATGACGGAGGAAAACGCCAAGTTGCACGATGCCCCATCCACCGCTCCGCCACGGAAGAACCCAAGCATCAAGGAGGAAATGATCATAGTGACCACGAGCCGGCCCGAAAACGCCTCGCGCAACCTGGACACCCCCGCACGAGGCCGATCGGCTTTATCGCCGTCTTCCTTCGAAATCGTCCTTAAGATGAACGCGCCGATCAGGATTCCGGCCAGCACGAACGCGCACGAAACCGCCATCTGGCCCGATACGGAAAGCCCGCAAGAGGCGGACACGGCCGTGATCGCGGTATCGAGCACGTATGCTCCTGCAATTCCCGCAATGGACGCACCCGCCAAGGCATCGCCGTCGACCTCGACGAAAAGACCTGTGTACGCTACAGAGGAAGGAACCGCTTGGAGCTTCGCCAAAACGAGACCTAGAACAAGCAGGAATCCGGCAAGACCGTGCGAAGCAAGGCCCGCGCGTAAGAAACCGAGAAGCATCGCGCCGAGAACGGACGCCGCAAGACATCCGGCACCGGAAAGAAGCAGGATGCGAAGCCCCCTATCGCGCGCTGCGGCATCCGAAGGCGCCACGCCTCGCGCACGCCGACGATGAACGAGCGCGACAATTCCGAAGAACGCGGCATAGTCGAAGATGGTGGCGATACGCGCGATCGCATAGGCATTCGGAAGAGAGAGAACGCATGCAAGCGACGAATCCATGATCCAGATGCCCGCGAACAGGCATGCCAGTCCCATGGCCGCCATCGCTGCGATACCCCGCGCGCGACTCGTCCCCTTCATGCCCCTCCCATTAATGCCATGGTATGAATAGCACTTATCATCCCAGTTGAAACGGATGATCTATCCGTCATCATCCCAACACCCTCAAACAATATTACCCATATATGGGTGTATCGTCCACACCTGCGCAGGCCTACATTCATGGATGCTGGCGCATGGAAATGCCAGCGCATTCACGATTCGACCAGGAGGGGTTCGAATGGAAAACGCACGTAAGAACGTATTCTCCGGCTCCGGCATGACACGCCGAAGCTTCGTCGTGGGCATGAGCGCCACGGCTATCGCAAGCATGCTCGGGCTTTCAGCCTGCGGCGCGCCGAGCACGGTCGGCGACTCATCGAATGCGACTGCGGAAGACTACGACATCGTGATCGTCGGCGCCGGCGGAGCAGGCATGTGCGCCGCGATCGCAGCCTTCGATGCAGGCATCAAGAACCTCGTCATCCTCGAGAAGGCATCGATGGTCGGCGGCAACACGAGCTTCAGCTCGTCGGGCATGAACGCTTCCGAGACCAAGTTCCAGAAGGAACAGGGCATCGAGGACAGCAACGAGCTCTTCGCTCAGGAAACGCTCGACGGCGGGCACAACACCGGCGACCCCGAGCTCGTCGACTTCATGTGCGATCATTCCGCCGGCACCATCGACTGGCTCGACGGCCTAGGCATCAGGCTGGACAACATCACGAGCACCGGCGGCATGTCGGTCAAGCGCTGCCACCGCCCCACCGACGGCTCGCCCGTGGGAGCCACCGTCGTGCCCGGCCTTGAGGCGCAAGTCAAGGACCGTGACATCAAAGTTGTTAAGAACTGCCAGGTCAAGAGTCTCATCGTCGACGACTCCGGCGTCGTGACCGGCGTCATGGCCGACAACGCCGGCTCCGAAGCGACGTATAACGCCAAGGCTGTCATCCTCGCGACCGGCGGCCTGGGTTCGAACAAGGAGCTCATCGCCAAGTACCGCCCCGACCTGAAGGACTATGCCTCCACCAACCAGCCCGCCGCCACCGGCGACGGCTACGTCATGGCCGAAGAAGCGGGTGCCGAGCTCGTGCAGATGGATCAGATCCAGATTCATCCGACCGTCGGCCTTGTCGAAGGCGCCGATGGCAGCAAGCCCGCCCCGCTCATCGCCGAAGCCGTGCGCGGCGGCGGCGCCATTCTGGTCAACCAGGACGGCAAGCGCTTCTTCGACGAGATGAGCACGCGCGACAAGGTGTCCGCCGCCGAGCTCGAGCAGCCGGGCGGATACGCCTGGGAGGTCTTCGACCAGACCGTCTACGACAACAACAAGGCCGTCAAGAACTACGATTCCCAAGGCCTCGTCGTCACCGGATCCGATCTCGCCGACCTTGCCTCTAAGATCGGCGTCGACGCCGATACGCTGAAGGCCACCGTCGATGCGTACAACGCCATCACCGCAGAGGGCAAGGAAGACGAATTCGGCCGCACCAAGGGCTGCATCGAATTCGTTGACGGGAATTATTACGCCATCAAGGTGTCGCCGGGCGTCCACCACGAGATGGGCGGCATCAAGATCAACACCTCCAACGAAGCCCTTCGTGCCGACGGCACCAAGATCGACGGCCTCTATGCGGCCGGCGAAGTGACCGGCGGCATTCACGGCAACAACCGCATCGGCGGCAACGCGGTCTGCGACGTCACGACTTTCGGCCGTAACGTCGGCGATGTGGTGGCCGAAGCCATCGCGTAACGATTCCAGCCGGAGCAACGCTGCCCGACGATTGAGCACGCGGTCCATCGCATCCGGAATCGATGGACCGCAGCTCTTGCGCGTCGGAGCTCCCTGGCTTCGAAGACGAAGCGCGACTTGCGTCGCGTTCGTTCCCTCCAAAGGCGGAGCCGACGGATTCTTTCCCGTCGGCTCCGCCTCGTTCATCAACCGGCGCGCTTCTCCGACCTCGGGTCTCTTGGGAAAGCCCTTGCCGCACATGCGGCAATCCAGCAACGAGAAGTCGCACGAGATCGCCGCAAGATTCTTCACGCATTACACGTCCGACGGCAAAGCCCCCTGCGACGCGCGCCTCTCGTCAATATACGCAAGCAGCTCCTGATGGTTATGGATGCCGAACTTATCGTAGATGTGCCCTACGTGCGTCTTGACCGTGTTGTATGAGATGACGAGCTCGTCCTGGATGACCCTGCCATTCCTCCCTCGCGCAAGGAGCGAGAAAACCTCTGTCTCGCGCGGCGTCAGACCATGTTCCTTCGCAAGCCCCTCGATAAGGTCTTGCGCGACGAACGCCCCATCCTTCTGCACGTCCGCCTCGATACGCGGGCTTGACTCAAGCTTCTCCGCAGTCGCGCTGAAGCTGAATCCTTCATAGCGAAGGAATACGAGCGTATATGCGATGAACCCGAGCGTGATCAGGCAGGTAAGCACGGTTGCCACCCCGGCAGACTCCGCGAGCATATGATTCGACACCCTGCCCATCAGCGCGCCGGCAAGAACCCCGACGCACATGAGGAAACCGCTCCAGGCAAATAGGACCAGCATGCCGCGCGGGTTCTTTCGCGCGAACGAGCTCAGCGCCAACCAGAAAAGCAACGTAAAGCATGAGTCGCCGGCCTCCAGCAGGTTTCCCGCCAAGGAGTACCCGAGGGTTTCAGCCGCAGGCACGAAAAGAAGGCCGGCAACGACGAAGAGCACAGCGATCGAAAACGTCACATCCGTACGAACGAGCCGACCGCGAGCAACAAGGAATGCGACGAACAATGCCGTAGGAACCGCTCCCGCCACGGAAAGCAGGGGCGCATAGTCGATTTCCCCGAACGTGAGGGCATATCCGTAAGCCATGCGGAAAATAAGCATGCAGATGAATGCAGGATGGTACAGGGGCAGAAACGAAAAAGGATTGGTCGCAGCGATGCTCATCGGCGCATCATCCATGCGTGCCGCATCCAAAGAATGCGCCGACGCGCTCCAAAGAAGGACGACGGCCACCGCCTCGGTCGCTGCATACAAGGCAAGAGCGAAATCGCCCGGCACGAAGGATAGGGGGACGCGCAAAGCGTACGACGCAAGAAGACCCGCAAGCACGCACGCGCCCAGAGAATCATTCGATAAGCGCACCGACATGCAGCCGAGCAAGATAATCGCCGCCACATGACCCGCGAAACTCAGGGAAAGCCCCGCCGTCGCCGTGGCTACCGAAGCATTTCGAAGTCCTGCAAGGAGCACGCACGTACCGACCGCAATGCAGGCCAGGGGCATAGCGGTGAACATGCCCCGCACGAAGAACCGCGGCCGATGCAGCGCGATGAAAGCTATCAGAAGGAACAGCAGCGCTTGCATCGTCGTTCCCATATCCTTTATGTACGGGCTTATCTCGGCTGTGACGGGGAAGAGCTTGTTGGTCAGCATCCAGGCGCTCGTCGAATAGGCAGCGAACGCGCTGGAAAACACCAGAGGCTCTTGAGGAATGCGAGCTTTGAATCCCCCGAACATCTCATTTCCTCCATCTGCACCCATACGATCCCGTCAGTATAGAACAGTGCGACAGCAAAGCTGCATAAACCAAAAATACCCGTATCCACCTCGAAATACGAGAAATCGTAAAGAGTGGGTGATGCCGCAAGGCGAGGCGAAGATGTACCGTCTCGACGCATCAGGGCGCTTATGGCGCATAAAACGAAGGCCTGAAAGACGGCCATGGAGGGAGAAGGCATGAGGGAGACGATTTCGAGACGAGGGTTCCTCGCGGGAACGGGAGCGGCGGCGGTGCTTGCCGGCGCCGCTCTTTCCGGATGCGGCAATCAGGCCGCGCAATCAGCATCCGGAGACGCCGGACGAGCGGGAAAGACAAGCGGTTCCACGCCTTCGTGGCTCGGGGCAGAACCCGAAATCGCCGAGAAGGACATTGCCGGAACGGAAAGCTGCGACGTGCTCGTAATCGGCTGCGGAACGTCCGGGCTGTTCGCTGCATGCTCGGCAGCCGAAAACGGGGCGAAGGTCATCGCCGTGGAAAAAGGAGCCGCAGGCGTCGGCATCCGCGGAACCCTAGGCGGCATCGGCACGAAATGGCAGGCAGAGAACGGCACCGACATCAAAGCGACCGATATATGCCATGACATCGCCCGCTACTCGGCAAGCTCTGTCAATGGCGCGCTGACCCGCCTCTGGGCGACCGAAAGCGCAGAAACCGTTGAATGGTACGGAGACTTGTGCGTAAAGGCAGGCCGCGAATTCGTGCTCTGCAGCGATAACGACCTAAGCGACGAAGAGCAGTCGGGGTTCTATCGCCATTGGGCAACGGGACATGCGGCCGTCGTGGACGGCAAGACTGCCGAGGATGATGCGGTCTTGACGAATTACGCAACCGAACAAGGCGTCGATCTGCACTACTCCACCGAAATGATCAAGCTTGTGAAAGACGGAGATCGCGTATCGGGCGCGATCATCAAGGATTCGGAAGGCGCCTGCAAGCAGATCGATGCAGCGAAGGGGGTTATCGTCTGCACAGGAGGATACGCTCAGAATCCCGGCATGCTTTCCGCCCTGCAGCCCGACACCCTCCGCATCTTCTCGTTCAATTCCGGTATGCCGAACGCCATCGGGTCGGGAATCAAGGCATGCATATGGGCAGGAGCGGACTTCGATTCGACGCATACGAGCATGCTCTTCGACCGCTGCCCTCTTCGACCCGATCAAATCGCCGGAGAACCGTCCGATGGCATGTTCTGGATGGGAAGCCAACCGTGGCTCAAGGTCAACCTTGAAGGAAATCGGTTCGTCGACGAGTCGGCACCTTACGACTTCATCCTCCACGCTTCCGCAACGCAACCCGGCCACACGTACTGCACCATCTTCGACAGCAACTACGTCGATTACATCTATCAGTTCAAAACGCAGGGCTGCTCGCGTATGTTCCCTTTCGAAAACGGAGCTCCCGTCAGCGCCATAACCCTTGAGATGGCCCAAGGCATGAACCAAGGCCTCCTTGAATCCGGCATGATGCAGCAGGCCGATACGATCGAAGAGCTGGCCGATAAGCTGCATATCCCTTCGGATGCCTTCGCCGCCACCGTCAAACGATACAACGAGATGGTCGCCGCGGGAGACGATCGCGACTTCGGCAAGGAGGCTTTCCGCCTATCCCCTGTGGATAGGCCCCCGTTCTACGGCATCCGGCAGACCGGCTACATGCTCTGCACCATGGATGGCATCCCCATCGATACGGACATGAGAGCTCTCGATCCGGATGGAAAGCCCATCGAAGGGCTGTTCGTGGGAGGAAACGACTCAGGAAGCTTCTTCAGCCATTCCTATCCCGACCTGGTGCCCGGCCTTGCCGCTGGACGATCCGCCACCTTCGGCCGTCGAGCCGGACGGATCGCCGCGACGGCATAGGAAGGCGGTGCGCCGCCAGAAAGAGGCCGTTCACTTCGCACCCATTGAACAACCTTGATCGGATCCTCCGATCGCAGCAAAGGTAGCAGCGCAGCGTGCTGCCCTGCTACCTGCCTCTTTGCGGAAAACTCAAGAAACCGCAATCTCTTGGGGAACATGCCTGCGAGGAAATATAATCTATGAAGGGGAGTTGCATCGGTCGGAGATTCCAAGAGGCTGCCTCGACGATCCGATGCAGGTATGCGCGGCAAAAAGGGATGCATCGTGTATACGCCAGCTTATCTTCGAGATCAGAGATTCGTCCTCAATGGAAGGACCTCGGCCAACGCCTACAAGGCGGAGACCTCCCTCGTGCGCATCGAACACGAGATCGCAGGCTCCTCGATCGGCCCGGCCCTCATTCAGGCCATCGCCCGTATCGAAGCCATCACATCGGTGCGCATAGACGGGCATATCCCCGCCATGCGCGACCTTGCGCTCATCGATATCCTCGGCGATATCGATTCCCGAGATTTCCTGCATAGCCGCCAGGTCGATTCCTGCTTCTGCGAACGGGCCGCCACGCTCGATGCCCTGAAATACCTCAATACGCTGAGATGGATCTCGCAAACCGTGCATCCTGGATTCGTCTTCACGCCCGAATTCATGCTCGACGTGCATTCGCGGTGCATCTACGGCAAACCGGCCGACCAGACGGGAGCGCGATTCAGGCATAGGGAGTTCATTCCCGTATCCGACGGCCCCATGAACGGCCTGCGCCCGCCTGCCCCCACGGACCTGCCGGTCTATATCGACGACCTCTGCCTGTTCATGAATAACGAATGGTTCTCGCCTATAGCGCAATCGGGTTTCATGCATTTCCAATTCGAGTGCATCAAGCCGTTCAAGAGCGGCCGCGACCGCACGGGCAGGGCGCTTTGCCACGCGCTTTTCAAGTCGCGCGGGCTCACGAAGGGCATCATCGCGCCCATCGCTCTCTGGCCGGCCATCAACACTCCCGACCATGCCAAACACCTGCTCCCTTACAGCTTCAGAGACCTCTCGAACGAACAACGCCTGGGTGAAGCCATGGATTCCTGGACCAATTTCTGCGCCATCAGCCTTGCGGCCGCCGTGGGCATAAGCTCTGATTTCATCGACGTCTACACTCGGCTCGAAGAGAACTGGGAGCGCCGGTTCGGAAAGGTAAGCCGCGGTTCCGCCGCCCAGGCCCTCATGCGCCTTCTGCCCGGGTATCCCTATATCACGGTCGATTTCGCGAGACGCCTTATAGGCAAGGGGCTTTCAGCCACCAACGATGCCGTGGACCGCCTGGTCTCCGCCGGCATGATCAAGGTCGTTGAAAACGATCTGAGCCTCGGCCGCGTTTTCGAAGCGACCGAGGCCCTAAGCGTGTTCGACCGCTTCTACGATGCCATGCTCAACGACGAGCCCATTTCGCGCGATTCACTCACCGGGCGCTAGCATGGTCTTTCGCGCCAACGTGGCCACGGATGCATAGAACGGCAGCTTCGCGCCCGACCGAACCTCTTCGGCAAACGAGGGAAGCCAGCGTCCAAGATGCTCCTCGCGAAAAGCATCGGCACGTTCTTGCAGTTCGAAAGCCGCCGATTCATCCCCTTGCTCCCACGCCTCAGCCTCTTGCGCGGCGAGCATAGCAAGGAATTCCAATTCGACGGCGATGTGGTCAGGGTATTCGACAAACCGCTCGGGCATGTCGTACCCGCTGGCCATGTACGCCGCATGCACCTCCCGTTCAGCGGGACCCCGGAGACGGCCGCGCCCCTCGAGCCCATCCCTTGTCGCATGGACCGATTCATACGGCGGAGCAAGCAGTTTTCCCGGCCCCACGAACAACCGATTGTAATCAGCCTCAAGCTTCAGATATGCAGCCTGTTCGTCAAGGGCCGACAGGTCGCGCGAGAACGATTCCACATCATCCAGGGCCGCACGTATCTCCGGATCGGAGCATTCTCCCAGGATTTCACGTAGCGCTCGCGTCAGCGAGCCTCCTTTGACCTCGAACGCGAAGTCGGGCGACGGCTGAAGGAAGCAACGGGCAAGAAGCTCGGCGAGCTCGGCATCGGATTGGGCAAGCGCCGCGTTTTCGCATACAGGCATGAAACACCATCCTCCTATCGAAGAAAGCGGCCCGATAGATCGCCCTCCGCTTAGATGCCGCAATCGGCAGGAACCGACACGGAATGCGCGCGAGAGAGCCTGGCCAGCGGAATGCCGAAACGCTGCCGGCATTCCGCTGGCCGAATACCCTATCGGGAGGTGGGAACGGATCGCCAGTAATAGACGTTCGGCGCCGTGCCTTCGTGTTCCAGATAGCGCTCCACGTCCTTGCCGGAAACGATCTTGGAGACCTCGGATTCCGGATCGTCCAGATCGCCCACGACGATTGCGCGATTCGGGCAGCACAGCTGGCACATGGTGGTTTCCACGCCGTTGGACAGACGGTGGACGCACATCTCGCATTTGTCTGCCACGCCCGCATCGGCATCGATTGCACGAGCATCGTACGGGCAGGCCGATACGCACGATGCGCAGCCGATGCAGATATCTTTATCAACCACGACCACGCCATCTTCGCGCTTCGACGTGGCACCCACGGGGCACACCTCTATGCAGCTCGGCGTATCGCAATGCTGGCATGGCACGGGGCGCCACATGAATTCAAGCTTCGGGTACGATCCCGTCGGCGTATCGAGCACCGTGGTGCCTTCCGCGTTCAGCACACGAATCCTCTGCAGGTCGTCGGCTACCTTGTTTTCCATCTTGCAGCTTATGGTGCAGGTGCGGCATCCGACGCAGCGATGCAGGTTGATTGCGAAAGCGTACGTAGTCATCCCTCGCACCTCCTATGCCTTCTCGATTTCGACCAGATTGTCATACGGAGCGAAGTTCGTTTCGAAGATCGCATCCTGTACCGGATTGAGCTCCATCTGAAGCAGATCTCTGTAGTGCCCTTCGGGGAAATCCCTCGGCCACCAGCCCTGGCGCTGGTTCACGCAGCCCGGCTTGATCTCTTCGGTCACCAGAGCCTTCACCTTGTACGACCCGCGTTCGTTGAAGACGCGCACCATATCCCCCGTCCGTATGTCGCGCTCGTGCGCATCATAGGCGGAGATCTCTATCCACGGCTCGGGAATGACCTCGCGGATCCACGGCAGATTCACGTGCTGCCCATGGGTGGTGTACACGGTGCGCGCGTTCATGAAAGTCAGCGGATAATCCCCCGCCATCTTCTTGCGGTTGCTTTCTATGGGCTCGTAGTAGGTGGCGATCTCCTCGCCGAAATCGGTCAGGCCTTCGGTGTAGATCTCCAGTTTGCCCGACGGGGTCGCATAGCGCTGGCTCGTGAAGGGGATATACGGGTCGTCGAAATTCGCGCGTACGACCTGCTTCTCTTCAAGCTCATCGAAACTTACGGTATTGAACTCGGGAGCGGCGTTTCCTTCGATGGCGAACTTGCGCAACCAATCCTTCACGTCATGCTTCCACGAGGTCTCGTCCTTGATCCCGAAGCGCTCGGCGAGCATCTGCCCCACTTCGTAATCGGTCTTCGCTTCGTACAGCGGAGGAATGACCTGCTTCCTCATCTGAAGGTAGAAATTCGACCAGGAGCTGATGACCTCGCACGGCTCCTCGTAATACGAGGTTATGGGAAGCACGAGGTCGGAAAGGTCGGCCCCTCCGTTCATCATCTGCTCGGACGTGATGATGAAATCGAGCTGAGGCAATACGTCTTCGATCATCTTCACGCCTTCGGGCATCTGCGAGCCCCATCCGTAATTGTTGAACCAGACGAGCTTGACCGGATGCGGCTGCTGGCTCGCCACGAGATCCATCCACTGCGTGCCTGGAAGAGGGGTCGCTGCATGACCGGGACGAGGAACGACTCCTTCGGGATTCACGCTGAACAGGATGCGCATGAGGGTGCCTCCCGCCCAGTTGACGTTCGCGTGGGGCTTTCCCACGTTGCCGGTTATAGCCGCCATCTGAATGGCCGCGCGCGTGGGAAGATGCCCGTTCCAGTATCGATTCGTTCCCTGGCTGATCTGCAGCTTGCTCGGCGTCTCCTCGACGTAGATGCGCGCGAGCTCGACGATGTCCTCGGCAGGCACCTCGCATATCGCGCTTGCCGATTCGGGATCGTAGTCCTTGACCGAGTCGACGATGAGCTGGAAAGCCGGAACGAGGCTGCGTTTCACGCCATCGAGCTCGACCTCGTAGCTGCCCGTGAGAGCCGCGTTCTTGGGAACCTCGCACGCTGCAGGGACCTCGCCTTGAACGGTCACCGACGGGTAGGCGGGCTTCAGCGCGTCGTCGAGAGGCGCGACCTCGGCCACGGATTTCGCGGACGCATCCCACACAAGATAGTTCGCACCCGACTTCGCAAGTTTGCGGGTTTCGGGGTCCACAAGGAAAGCGCCGTTGGTATACGTCCTGATGTAGTCGCTGTCGTATGCCTCGTCCTTGATGATGCAATGCATCATGGACATCATCAAGGCGGCATCGGTGCCGGGACGGATGGGAACCCACCAGTCCGCTTTCGCCGCCGTTCTCGAGAAGCGGGGATCGACGACGATCAGACGAGCACCAGCCTCCTGGGCATCGAAGACGAAGTGCATCTCCTGCTTGTTCGTCTCTGCATAATTGCAGCCGAACATGATGATGGACTTCGAGCCCACCATGTCTTCCCAGCCCGCGGAGTCCTGCTGTATGCCCATGGTCGGCATCCAACCCATATTGCAGCCAAGGTCGCCCATGATGCCGAAGTTGGTCCACTGGGTTCCATCGTAGGTGTTGGCCATCATGGCCGAATAGCATTGGGGAATGATGCCGTAATTGCCCACCATCGTGAACCAGGAATTCGCGGTGGGGCCGTAATGCTCGATGTTGTAGCTCATCTTCTCGTAAATGAGGTCGATTGCCTCATCCCACGAGATGCGCTGCCATTCCCCCGCGCCGCGCTCGCCTATGCGCTTCATGGGGTACTTCACCCTGTCAGGCGAATACACGCGCTGCATCGCATTCGAAATGCCGCCCAGGCAGATGCGATTATAGTTCGTGTCGGGAAAGTCCGCCGGCTCGACCTTGATGATCGTGTCGTCCTTCACGAACGCGTTGATGCCGCAGCTGCCCACGCAATTCGGCGCGCAGGTGCATCGCGCGACCCTGTCGTGGTCGGGCTGCGCCATGCCGGTCGCCGGCGCCTTCTCCTGGTCGGATCCTGCGGAACAGGCCGTAAGCACCGATGGAGCGATGGCTCCGATACCGGCCGCGCCCGCCAGCTTCAGGAAGCTTCGACGCCGCAGAGACTTCGACCCATCCTCTGTGTTTCGAGACATTGGTACCCCCTTACCCTCGAACTTGATGAAGGGGAAGAGAAGCATCCGCATGGGGCGGCCTTCAACCGATAGGCAACCCCTTGCCCGTTTCACGACGTCCCTCCCCCTGTACGTCAAGCCTCACTATGAGAGCCGCGGAGAGCGCCTTCAAGAGGATTGCGGTTTTTACGATTTTCCGTCAGGCCTGGTTGAGATCATGAGGACACGCGTCTGGACAACGATGCAGAACCTGACCGAAGATTTCCTGGACAGCAGCCTCTTATCGCGAGGCCCTTTCTAATGAAAAGCCTCGCGACACGCCGGGATAAAGCGTCCTTACGCCCTGGTCGCGATGTAGCAGCAATGGATGCGCGGATTGCGCTCGAAATCGTGCGGGATGGTCCGCTTCGTAATGTCCTCCAGCACCACGCCGGCACGTGCCAGCCCCTCGAGATCGGGGCGGAAATTGCGCAGGTTGCAGCTGAACACGACCGTGCCGCCCGGCGCCAGCATGCGTACCGCATATGCGAGCAGGCGCACATGGTCGCGCTGCACGCTCCATGTGTTCTTCCCCATGGCCTTGGAATTCGAAAACGTCGGCGGATCGACGAAAATCAGATCGTACACCCCGCCGCGCATGCATTCCTCTTCGATCCAACGCAGCACGTCGGCTCTCACGAATCGATGCTCGGGCCCATCGAACCCGTTCAACGCCATATTCTTCCGTGCCCATGCAAGATAGGTCTGCGAAAGGTCGACAGTCGTCGTGGCCTTCGCACCGCCCGCGGCCGCATGCACCGTCGCCGTGCCCGTATAGGCGAACAGGTTCAGGAACCGCGTGCCCGCGGCCATCTTCCCCACCATGACGCGCGTGTCGCGATGATCGAGGAAGATGCCGGTGTCCAGATAGCTTCCCAGATCGACCTCGAATACATGGCCTGCCTCCTGCGTGTAGGCCACGCAGCTTTCCTTCTGCTGATCGACATACTGCCCACCGCCGCGCTCGTGCCTGCGCGTCTTGGCGAACACATGCTCGGCCGAAACGCCCAACGCGACCGGCACGATGTTCATCACGTCAGCGAAACGCGCCTGGGCACGTAAGGGGTCGATCGTCTTCGGCGCCTGATATTCGGCCACCACCACGTAGCTTTCGCCCGCGCTCTGCCGCACGCCGTCGTATCGATCGATCGCCACCGAGAAATCAGGCAGGTCGGCGTCGTAGATTCGATAGCACGACACCCCCGACTTGGCGGCCCACTTGCGACGCTCCTTGGCGACCTTGCGCAGACGGGCAGCGAACTGATCGGCGCCTTTGTCGCATACAGGCACCTTCGCATCCCGCCCCGTCGAAGGGTCGGGCACGACGATCTCGCCGATGCGCGGCACCGGGCATTCGAGAGCGGCATCATGAGCGAATGCAGCGGTGCTCGATGCGATGCCGTCGGGGCTTTCAAGGCTGCCGATCCCCCTGCCGTCCTGCGCGGTACCGGCCGTTTCCCTGGTTCTTTTCTCCGTCATTTACCCCACCAGCCCGAATGCCGTCATGCCGAGCACGATCTGCGTACGCACGCACATCGGATCGGCGCATGCGTCAAGAAACGATGGAATGTCCGCCCGCGCGAGCTCGAACGCCTCGATGAACTCGGTCGGCTCGGTGCAAGGCTCTCCCGCCTTTTCCACCAGCGCGAACACCAAGGCCACGCTTTCGTCGGTCACGCCAAGCGTCGAAAACCCGGGATGCGCGAACCTGAATGCCCGTGTCGGCGTGCCGTCGGCCTTGCGCACGAACGCATAGCCGGTCTCTTCCCGAAGCTCGCGATCGGCGGCCTCCAGGATGTCCTCGCCCGGCTCCACGAGGCCGGCGGGAAACGCGATCGTCCATGCATTCACGGGGCATCGGAATTCCCGGGTCAGCACGAAGGCGCCTGCGCGCGTCACGCCGACGATGCAGACGGCATCGCCGTCTCCTGCAACATCCTCGCCCGCAGCGGCAGCGTCAAGAGCGGCGCGATAGACGGCGTCCTTCTTGCGCGACACCGTCTCATAGGTATGCACGCTTCCGTCAGGCAGCTCGAAATGCAGGTCGAATTTATTCAGCCAGCCAGGACTCAGCAGATCCGCCTTCATGAGCCGCGGCGTTTCCCCGCCCTTGAATTCCATGCGCACGCACGCCTCCTCGCATCGATTCGCTTTCCTGCCATTATCACCCACGAACGCCGATCGGCCGACGGCAACGCAGCCGTGCGAAGAAGCTATGATCGCGCGGGCCGCAGACAGGCTCGAGCTCCGACGCGGATGACGCCGTGCACGGCAATCGTAATTTGATGCATCATCAGCTGGAAGTTTGATGCATCAAATTGAATGATGAGGCATGAAAAGCTCTCGGGCGCCACTGCGACGCGATGCCGTACAATCTTCCGCACGCACCCGCATAGAAGGAGCCCCATGCGCATCGCCGACCTGCCTATAGACGTCCGCGGCATCATCTTCGACCTTGATGGCACGCTCTTCGATTCCATGCCCTATTGGGAAAATCTTGGCGAAGATTACCTGCGTTCCCGAGGCAAGACGCCCGCTCCTGATATCCGCGCGCAATTCAAACGCCGCACGCTCGAAGGCTCCGCCGCCTACATGAAGGAAGCCTACGGCCTTGAAGAGCCCGTCGAAGAGGTGATTTCCGGCATCGTCGCCGGCATCGAACGCCCCTATCGCGAACTCATCCCCCTCAAGCCCGGCGTGCGCGAGATGCTCGACGCGCTGGACGGCAACGGCATCCCCATGGGCATCGCCACGGCCACCGACTACGACCTGGCGCGCGCCGCGCTCGAGCGGCTCGGCGTCTGGAACCGCTTCGGCTTCCTGCACACCTGCGGAACCGTCGGCTCCGACAAGAACGATCCGCGTATCTTCAACCTCTCGCGCGAACGCCTGGGCACGCCCCTCTCCCAGACCGTCGTCATGGAAGATTCCCTCCATGCCATAGAGACGGCGAAGCGTGCGGGGTTCCCCATCATCGGCGTGCTCGATCCGGCCGCCGAACGGGAACGCGAGCAGATCGTCCGGCTCTCGGATGCCACGATCGCGAGCTTCGTCGGGCTGTTCTGAGCCGCCTCTCTTTCCAACGACTCGACCTTCCGGCATGAAACCTGGCAGCAATGCGGAGGGTTTCCGCAGGCATCCCGCACGCGGCCGCAACGCCGTATAATGGCACGTGCCTTGGGCACGAACACGCAGCCGTCTCCCTTCGGGCAGGCGGCGCGCACCGCATCGAATCCATAGAGGAGACCAACCATGAGCAACTGCCTCGTCGCGCAGTCGGGCGGCCCCACCGCCGTCATCAATGCCAGCCTCGCCGGCGTCATACGCGCCAACCAGCTCAATCCCGTGTACGACCGCGTCTTCGGCGGCATCCACGGCATCGAAGGCGTCCTTGACGGATCCCTGTACGACCTGACCGATCTTTCCGGCCGCGATATCGACATCCTCAAGCAGACTCCCTCGAGCGCCCTCGGCACCTGCCGCTACAAGCTCAAGCGCGGCGATGACAAGGACTACAAGCGCCTGGTGGAAGTCATGGATGAACACGGCATCGACGCGATGTTCTACATCGGCGGCAACGATTCGATGGACACCGTGGACGCCCTGTCCGAATGGGCCCAGGCCAACGGTATTTCCAAGCGCTTCATCGGCATCCCCAAGACGGTCGACAACGACCTCGTCCCCGTCGACCACTGCCCCGGCTTCCCGAGCGCTGCCAAAGTCGCCATCGAAATCACGCATGCCACCTATCTCGATTACGCCGCCTACACCCGTCCCGAAGTCTTCATCCTCGAAACCATGGGGCGCGACGCCGGCTGGCTGGCCGCGAGCTGCTGCGTTTCGGGCGACGTCGACCTGCTGGTCCTGCCGGAGGTCGACTTCGACGCCAAGGCGTTCCTCAACCAGGTTCAGAAGAAGATGGCGCTCAAGGGCGAATGCTACATCGTGGTGAGCGAAGGCGCCCACTATGCCGACGGCACCTACATCGCCGCAGGCAAGGCCGCCAACGACGGCTTTTCGCACGCCGTGCTCGGCGGCGCGGGCCAGGCGCTCAAACAGATCATCCTCGATTCGGGCATCGCGCCCCGCGGCGTGGTGCAGGACCTGTCGCGCGCCGCGCGCTCCAGCAACTTCGCGCAAAGCCTCGTGGACGTGACCGAAGCGTTCGAACTGGGCATGAGCGCGCACATGCGCTCAGCCGATCCGTCGTTCACCGGCAAGGTCGTCGGCATCCGCCGCGCCTCCGCCGACGGAGCGTATAACGCCGAGTTCTTCGCCGGTCCCGCAAGCGAATTCGCGAACGCCGTCAGGAACTTCCCCGCCGAATGGATCCTGCCCGATTACCAGGGCGTGACCGAAGAAGCGCTCGACTACTTCCGCCCGCTCATCGAAGGAGAGCCCAAGCTCGTCTTCGAGGGCGGCCGTCCGGCGACGCTCGTCCCCTTCAACAAGCGCTAAGGTTGCTCGAGCGTGCACGAAGAGCCGCGGTCTCGAACCCGTCCCACCGCCTTCTACGCCGCCATCGTGTTCCTGGCGGGAGCATGCTATGCGGCATCGCCTCCGATCATCAAGGCGGCCGAGGCAAGCGGCTTCACGTGGCAGCAGACGACGTTCGCCCAGTGCCTCTTCGGGCTCGTCCTGTTCGCCGTCGCCGCAGCCGGGGCGGTCGCGCGAAAGGCGCCGGGCACGCGCATAGACCTGCGCGAAGCGCTCAGGCTCGTCACGCTCGGCCTGATCACCTGCTCGGTCACGCTGCTCTACACATTCACGCTCTCGCTCGTGTCCGCGAGCATGGCGCTCACGCTGCTCTTCCAATTCGTCTGGATGGGAATCGCGCTCGAAGCCATCCTCGCCCGTAGGCCTCCCAAGCCCGTCGAGCTCGTAGCGACGGTGTTCGTGCTGACAGGAGCGTATCTTGGAAGCGGTCTCGCCGACGAAGGCATCGGCGCCCTCAGCATCGTCGGCTTTGTCGCAGGCGTAGGAACGGCCGCCTGCTACACCGCGAACCTCTTTCTCAGCGGACGGATGGGCGTCTTCACGAACTGGGCCGTGCGCGGCCTGTTCGTGAACATAGGCACGATGATTCCTGCGTTCATCTTCTGCCCCGCCTTCTTCACATCCGGAGCCCTCGCACACGGCATCGCCCTTCCGGGCTTTTCGCTCGGGCTCGTCGGGCAGCTGCTGCCCATCGTGCTGCTCGGCGTCGCCACGAAGCATCTTCCGCCAGGCCTTACGACCATCATGGCGTCGAGCGAGCTGCCCGTCGGCATTCTGCTCGCCGTCCTCGTGCTCGGAGAATCGGCGACGCCGCTCAAAGTCCTCGGCGTCGCCTTCGTGCTCGCCGGCATCGCCATGACCCAGATCCCCGAACTTGCGCGCATGAGAAAGACCCCCGAACGGAATGCTCCGGACAAGAATGCCATCGCCTGATGGATGGCGCGGGAATGCCGTCGAGCCCGCCCTTCGCAACCTCACGCGCGGGTAACGGATGCGCAAAAGTTCTATGGCTATCCACGAATACCGCCTTGCCTTGCCCATAGCCGCGACATTTTCTATAGAATGAATCGATGCTTCGGGGGCGCGTCTCATCATCCCAGACCACCGCATGCGGTTCCCCCCGAACGACCGAAACGCGAACGCATCAGGATACGGAGGGGCGCGTGGTGCATACATATGCAGCGACGGCCGCATCCGGCATGCCGGCCGCGCCTTCGACCCGCCCGATCGTCTCGTTCGTCGTACCCTGTTACAACTCGGCCGCCTACATGCGCACCTGCATCGATTCCCTCGTGCCGGCCCTCGATTGCTGCGAAGCCATCATCGTGAACGACGGCTCCACCGATGCGACGCTGGCCATCGCCCGCGAATACGAAGCGACACACCCCGATTCCATCCGCGTCATCGATCAGGAGAACGCCGGATGGGGCGGCGGCATCAACAACGGGCTCGCCTGCGCGCGCGGGACGTATTTCAAGGTGGTCGATTCGGATGACTGGCTCGACGTTCCCGCATTCAATCGGGTCCTCGACGTGCTTAAAGCCCATGCCACGCCCGAGACCGCCTTCGACCTCGTGTTCTCGAACTTCGTCTACGACCATGTGACGGATGGGACGAAGCACGCCATCCGCTACGACGGCCTCATGCCGCAAGACCGGCCCTTCGGATGGGAAGAATTCGGGAAGCCGCGCATCGACCAGTACATCATGGTCCACGCAACCTGGTACCGGACCGATCTTCTGCGCGAAAGCGGCGTGACCCTTCCCACGAACGTCTGTTACATGGACGGCTACCTCATGCTGCATCCTCTGCCGTTCGTGAAGCGGCTCTACTACGTCAATGCGGACGTCTACCATTACCTGATCGGCCGCGAAGACCAGTCCATCGGCATCGAAACGGTGAAGAAGCGCATCGACCAGCAGCTTCTGGCCACGCGCCTCTGCATCGGCGATCACGATTTCAACCGCCTCAAGCAGCAGGACCCGCCGATGGCGGAACTCTACGCGCGCTACGTATCGGCCATGATGAGCGTATCGACCATCCACCTGTTCATGATCGGAACCCCTGAGGCGATCGCGAAGAACCGCGAGCTCTGGGCATACATGAAGCGAACCAACCCCGCCCTGCACGCGCGCGTCGCACGATCGCTCGCCGGCTTTGCGAACCGGCGCACCGCCTTGTTCCGCAAGGCCGCCGTCGCGGTATTCTCGTACGCGCAGAGGAAATACAAGTTTGCCTAGGTGGCAAGCTTTCGACAAAGGCCGGGCATTCGTGAACGCGAGACGCACAGAAGACAACGCAAGGTCCTCATCGGGCGCGAGGCAGGGCTCTTCCCGCACGGATTTCCCTTCCGAGCCGCCGCGCATCACCGGCCGCCGCTTCAACGCCATCCTCATCGCGCTGGCCTTCGCGATGCTGTTCGGATACCTTTTCATCGCCGATGAAGGCCCTAAGACGCTCGAAGCGGTACGCCGGTTCAACTATTGGTTCCTGCTCGTCGCGTTCGCGGGAATGGCCGTCTACTGGCTGCTCGAATCCCTCTGCATGCAGATACTGGTCAACAAGCTGCATCCGGGGTTTTCGTTCCTCAAGACGAACGTCGTCACGATCATCGGGCAGTATTTCAACGGCATCACGCCGCTTTCGAGCGGCGGTCAGCCCATGCAGGCCTATTACTACCGTCGTCTAGGGCTTCCGCTCTCCGATGCCATGCCTATGCTGCTCTGCCGTTTCATCGTCTATCAGACAACCGTGACGCTCTATTCGTTCATTGTGCTCGCACTGCACTTCAATCGCATATCGTCGCAGATAGACGCGCTTATGGCGCTTGTCGTCGTCGGGTTCGTCGGAGGCATCGGACTCGTGGCCGCCCTGCTTGCGCTCGCGTTCGCGCGCAAGTCGACCACGCGGCTCGCGCTGTGGGTCATCAGCATCCTGGCGAAGATCAGGATCGTAAGGCATCCCGAACGCACCAAGGAGCGCGCGCTGCATTCCATGGACGAGGCCTACGACGGCGTTTCGTTCCTCCTGCATGAACCGAAGCTGCTCCTCAAGGTGTCAGGAGTCACGTTCGTGCAGCTCACCGTGTTCTTTTCGATATCCTTCGCCATTTATCTGGGCTTCGGGGAAACCGGAAGCGACATCCTGACCGTCATCACCTACCAGGCCTTCGTGTACATGATCTCGTCGTTCGTGCCGCTGCCCGGCGCGATGGGAGCCGCCGAAGGAAGTTACGTGGCGTTCTTCTCGTCCGTGTATTCAAGCAGTTCGCTCGTGGCGCTTTCCACCTTCATCTGGCGCCTGTACACCTTCTACCTGCCTATTGTCCTCGGCATGTGGCTGACGGTCCTGATCAATAACCCCGAAAGCCGCCTCTCGCGCCTCATCGTCCGGCAGGACGTTCGTGCGGCCTTCAAGGATCTGAAGGTCGAAGACCCCGAAAACTAACGAGGAGCCCGAGGGGCCGGCGCTAGGGCAGATTCCTCGCAGGCCGCATCTGCCGCGCGCAGGCAACCGGTCGACCCTGGAGGCCACATCGGCCATTCGCAGATAGCCTCCCGACTCCGGAAGAACGGACCGGTTCCTCGCGAACGGCGTGCGCCTGACTCCGGGCGATCCGGATCCCAGATGATCTGGATCCTAGGCGACCGTCGCCTCGTATCCGGCATCGACGACGGCGTCGATGAGAACCTGATCGGCGACATCGGCGGAAAGGGCGACGGTAGCGCGGTTTTCTTCCAAGCTGACGTCGACCGACGCGACGCCCTCCACCTTCTCGAGCGCCTTCGTCACATGGGCGACGCAGTGCTGGCACATCATGCCTTCGACGTTCAGGGTCTTTTCCATGAGAGGTTCCTTTCCTTCCGATTCGTGCGCAGGTTCGTCTCCTACGCGTTTCTGAACGACCGCATTGCCCGCCGATACCCGGGCCTCATCATCCATCGATGCCCGGATCGCGTCGGCTTCGGTCGATTCCTCGCCTGAAGCGACGGCATCACCCACGCGTCCCTGTATACGTGCATCCTCGGCATGCGGGGACGACTGCGGCGCCTGATCGGTAAAGCGCGGTTTCCACCTGCGCAGACGCAGGGCGTTGCCGACAACGGTCACCGAACTTACGCTCATGGCTGCGGCGCCGATCATCGGATTGATGGTCAGCCCTGCCCAGCTGAAGAATCCGGCGGCGATAGGAATGCAGATCACGTTGTAGACGAGCGCCCAGAACAGGTTCTGCTTGATCGTGCGAAGCGTCCGCCGGGAAAGCTGGATGGCGGCAGGCACATCCATGAGATCGCTGCGCATGAGCACGATATCGGCCGACTCGATCGCGATGTCGGTTCCCGCTCCGATGGCGATGCCCACATCGGCGCGGGCGAGAGCGGGCGCATCGTTCACGCCGTCGCCGACCATGGCGACTCGGCCTTGATCGGCGAGGCGCGCGATTTCCGCGGCCTTGTCCTGGGGAAGCACGCCGGCGATGACCTCGTCGACGCCCGCCTGGCGCTGGATGGCGGCGGCGGTGCGTTCGTTATCCCCGGTCAGCATCACGGTGCGGATGCCCATGGCGGAAAGCTCCCGAATCGCGCGGGCGCTCGTCGGCTTGATGACGTCGGCAAGCGCGACGACGGCCTCCAGGCGTCCTCCGCGCGCGAAGAACAACGGGGTAGCGCCCTCGTCGGCGAACGATGCCGCACGAGCGGCGAAACCTTCGACCGGAACATCATGCGCATGCATCATCGCAAGGTTTCCCATCAGACATGACGCCGATCCGATCTGCGCACGCACGCCCTGGCCCGGCACCTGCGCGAAATCGTCGACATCTACGCCGGATGCGTCGATGCCCTTCTCGGCGGCGTATGCGATCACCGCCTTGCCGAGCGGATGCTCGGAACGCTGCTCGATGGCGGCGATCGTGCGCAGCGCCTCTTCGGCATCCACGCCTTCGGACGTCAGGAAGGCCTGCACGCTCGGACGGCCGACCGTGATGGTTCCCGTCTTATCGAGCACGACCGTCCGCACGGTGCCCGCGATCTCGAGCGATTCAGCCGATTTGATGAGGATGCCATGCGTGGCGCCGCGCCCCGTGCCGACCATGACGGCCGTCGGGGTGGCCAGGCCGAGCGCGCAGGGGCAGGAGATGACGAGCACGCTGATAGCGAAGTTGAGCGCACTGGAAAACGGAGCGGCCAGCATGATCCAGACGAAGAGAACGAGCGCCGCGAATCCGATCACGACAGGCACGAAGACACCGGCGATCTTGTCCGCCGTATTCTGGATCGGCGCCTTCGACCCGGTAGCTTCGTCGACGAGCGCGATGATGCCCGCAAGGACCGTATCATCGCCGGTGCTGCGGACCTCCATCGTGAAATATCCCGCGACGTTCAAGGTCGCACCCGTGACCTCGTCGCCCGCAGCCTTGTCCACCGGTACGCTTTCGCCGGTAAGGGCGCTCTCATCAAGGGAAGCGCTGCCTTCGATCACCACGCCGTCGAGAGGCACGCCTTCACCCGCACGCACGACGAGCACATCGCCTATGCGGACCTGCTCGACAGGGACGACCTCTTCAACGCCGCCTTTCAAAACCGTGGCCGTCTTGGGTGCAAGGTCCATGAGCTTGCTCACGGCGTCGGTCGTGCGGCCTTTCGCACGGGCTTCGAAATACTTCCCCAGCGTGATCAGCGTCAAGATCATGCCCGCCGAGTCGAAATAGAGCCCCATGAAGGCATCGTGCGCGGCCTCCAGATCGCCTGCGCCCAGGGAAGCGGCCATGACGAACATCTTCCAGATGCTGTAACCGGTGGATGCCGCCGCGCCGAGCCCGATGAGCGAATCCATGTTGGGAGCACGGTGGAACAGGCTTTTGAATCCGTTGCTGAAGAACTTGAAATCGACGAAGATGATCGGGGCGACCAAGACGAGCTCGGTCAGGGCCGTGACCATCATATGCTCGCGGCCAAGGAAGACGCTCGGAAGAGGCCAGCCCATCATGTGGCCCATGGTCAGGTAGAACAAGGGAATGCAGAAGACGAGCGAGGTAATGAGGCGCATGCGCATGCGCTTTTCCTCGGCAGCGGCGCGCGTGGTCGCGGCCTCGTGCGCGAGCTGCGCGGTGCTCTTTCCGCCGGTCGACGCGGACGCGGAGGCCTTGCGCCGAGGCTCGGCCCCGTAGCCTGCCTTGTCGACCGAAGCGGCGATGCGCTCGTTGATGCGCGCGACGTCCTCGGGCGAAAGATCCGGGGCGTATTCGACTTCCATGCTGTTCTTCAGCAGATTCACGGACACGTCGGCCACGCCTTCGACGGCGCGCGTGCAGGTATCGACGCGTGCCGAGCAGGCTGCGCACGACATGCCCGTCACATCGAACGTCTGCTTCATATCCTGCCTTCTTCCTCTTGGCCGACGAGACGGTCCCGACCGAATCGGTGCGGCGACCGCCGGTCGGACCGACGTTGTGACTGTCGGTTGAACCGACTCGATAGCTTGACCACGCCGGCGCGGCGAACGCCAACCAGACCGGCGTGGCGAACGTTGTCCATGTCGACGAGACGGCCCCGACCGAATCGGTGCGCCTGACGATTCGCTCGCTGCAGCGAAGGGATCTACGGCAGGCCGTAGGTGCCGGCGGGCCGCGATTATTTGAACGTGCGTATGAGGTCCATGACCTCGTCGAGCACGTCCGTATTGCCGGCTTTGACCTGCTCGACGACGCAGGTTTCCAGATGATCGTGCAGGACGAGCTCCGATACGCGACGCACGGCGGCCTCTGCGGCCGTGAGCTGCATCAGCACGTCGCCGCAGTAGCGGTTGTCGTCGATCATATTCTTCACGCCATTGAGCTGGCCGATCGCACGGTTCAACCGCTTCTTGAGGTCCTCTTGGAACTCAAGGCTCCGCTCGGTGTCTTTATGTCGGCACCCACATGCATAGGTGCTTACAGCGTTCTCTTCTTCATCGGCCATGCGTGTTCTCCATCTACGTCGTTGTTACCCCATGGGGGTATATGCACACTATACTCTTAGCGCGAGGCATTCATGGGAATGACACGGAGGAGCGGCCTGCGTCGCAGGTCGATAGGCGGCAGGGTGCTTTTGACGCGCCATGGGAGCCGAAGACGCTGCCGAGAGGCGTACGCGCGGCATGCTGCCAGGGGCATGTGCGCACCACGCCGCCGCCAGGCACGCACGGCCTTGGCGAAGAAGGGCTCGACGCCGGCGGCTGTCGGGATGGCTATTCCCCGTACACGTACGGCCTTCGTGCGATGGAGAACACGTTAGGACCGGTCACGACGACGTTATCGGCCGAACCCGAGCAATGCACCACTTCCCGCGGCGTACCGTCGTCATTCACGCTGAGCACGATGCCCACGTGATTGAGGGCCCCTGCGTTCGTTCCCGCCAGGAAGAGAAGGTCGCCTGGTTTGACTTCGTTCCACTTGACAGGATAGGAATTCCCGATCTGCTCGGAGGTTCCCGTCCCGATGAAGCGCGCCGCGGCGGGATCGCCCGCCGCATTCACGAAGGCCCACTCGACGAAGCCGGAGCAGTCAAGTCCTATAGGCTCGATCGAACCGGTGGCCGTGCTTCCCGCGCTCGCGACGATACCCGGGCTTCCCCAGCTATCGTTCCAGCCGACCGCCCGGCTCTTGCCTCCCCAGAAATAATCCACCTTGCCCTCGAGGGACAAAGCAGCTTCGAGAACCGCCCTGCGGCCATAGGAAATCCCGTCAGGAATGCGTGCATCGATGGCCGAAAGCTCGTCTTCCGTGAGTTTCGAAGAGATCGCGCCATCCAGCATCGTGCCGACCCCGGCACCGGTATCCGCATCGGACAGATTCTGCGCACGAGCTATCTCTTCGTCGGAAAGCCCCAGCGACTTGCCCGTCTCGGAGAGGCTCAGCATTTCCGCCTTCAGTCCGCCCGAGGGCGATGCAGTGACGCGGTTCGCAGCCCAGTAGACGCTGCCGAGGAGTTCGGCGTCGGCGGCGGAATCTATCGTGACGCCGTAAGGAAAGCCGTCGGTCTCGCCGCGCATGACCGCGTAGATCGCGAGGACATCGCGCTCGCCCGCGATACGCGCGTCGCGAAAGCCCGGCATAATACGGGTTGCCGCAAGGAAACGAACGGACTCCGCATCCTTCTCGAGACCTATTTCAAGCAACCGCATCTCCCAAGCGGTCGAAAGGCTACCCCGCAAGTCGACGTTTCCCGACGTCGCCCATGACGGAACGGCATAATCGATATTCCATGTCTCGGACACGCGCGAATCTTCGTGCTGGCCATCGGTCGCTTCGCCCCGCTCCGAGCGCCCGCCGGCCCCGTGCGTATCCGCCGATTCGTCTCCGGGTCCTTCGACAATGGAAGCGCTGGGCTGATCCGTGGGTTCCGACGGCTCGGCAGGATCTTGAGACGGAGCCTGCGGCTGGGCATCGGAGCTCGCACCGCCTCCGGAATCGCCCTCGGGCGCAGGCTTCTTCTCATCCGAAGCTCCGTTGTCAGGCGCAGGATCCTTTTCCGTCGATCCCTCGTCGGATGAAGGCTTCTGCGCGGCGGGATCGTCGGCGGGCTTCTTCTCGTCATCAGGAGCAGCGCCGCCGTTCGAAGGCCCGTTATCCGGAGCCGTCGCGTCCCCGTCTGAATCGGCCGTCGCGTTCCCCTCGGGCTGGCCAGCCTTTTCGTCAGATGCATCATCCGCCGCAGCCTTCTGGCCGTCGGTCGCCGCAGGCGCCTCGGCGGTATCCGGATCTTCATCCGCCGCAGAAGCCGCGACCTCGGTCGGGGAGACCGCCGCATTGTCGGTATCCGCAGACGCGACCACCGTATAGGCTGCCACGAGAACCAACGCAACCGCCGCAATGAAGAACGCGGCCGAGATCCTCCATATACGCGGAACCATATACCCTCCCCAACCTGGATATGCCGTCCAATCGCCGACATCGCCGCGGCGCCGAAGAAACCTAGAATGCCTCGACGCTAACTTACAGAAAAACCCGCGCGAAGGCACGGGCCTGCTCCGTCAACCTTTGATCCGGCTTCGGATGCCAAAGCCGTCAACGCCTTCCTTTGCCAGGCCGCGTCATCGAATGCGCGCTCTATCGCGCCTGCCGCCCGGCGCTTCGCCTCCGGATCGGCCTCTGCATAGATATTCAGCGTCATCGCGACGTTCGCATGCCCGAGAAGGCTCGCCACGGTACGGACGTCCACGCCCGCGCCGACCATGAACGTCGCGAAGGTATGGCGCAGATCCCGAAATGTGCATTCGAAACCGTTGTCACGGCAGAATTGAGCGAAATCCCTGCCCAGTCGATCAGGGTTATAAGGTTGATCCCCCGATTCGCCCACACCGACGATATAACCGTCCGTAGAAGCGCTGCCCTCGCTCCGATTCGCTTCTAAAAACGCACCCTTCAGCCTTCCAAGGGCCTCGTTCGTGTCGCTCGCCAGAGGAATGGTGCGAATGCCGCTCAACGACTTGGGCTCCTTGATGTAGAACCCTCCCTCGGCGTTGCCGAGCGCCCTGCGGACGGTGAGGGTTCCTCGGCTTGAAAGATCCGACCACTTCAGAGCGCACACCTCGCCCCTCCGCATGCCTGTCGTCAGGGCGATCTCGATCGCGAAACCAAGAGGACTATCGTCCTGCCTGGCCAGATAGAGCATCCGAGATCTTTCCGCACGATCCAAAGCGATGAAGCGCGATCGCATCTGCTTGGGAGGCTTGCAGAAGTCGCAGGGGTTCTTGTCGATCGCTCCTTGACCGACGGCGAACTTCAACGCCTGGCTCAACAGACGAAACGCCTTGCTGCACGTCTTCGGGGCATAGCCGTCTCTGACCATCGACGCCATCCAATCGCTGACGGCCATCACTTCCATGTCGGAAACGGTGCAGGTGCCGATATAACGCACGATGAGCCTCGCCACCGCGTGATAGTCCCGCACGGTCGACCGTTCGATGACGCCGCTGCGTTCCTTCATGCTTACGAAGAAGTCGATGTAATCGCATATGAGCCGATCGCCGAAGGCCGTCTGTTCCGACATGCATACGCTGTGATTGACGATACCTGCTGAACCCATACCTGGTCTCCTTCCATACGCGCGGGAAGCGGGCATCCCCATCCTAGGAGAAGACGGCCGATACAAGGACGCAAGGCTTCCCGACCTGCGCGGTGACCTGGACGGTGGACTTCCGTTTCGAC
>ERZ773022.412-NODE-412-length-35885-cov-5.530059_pt1 | contig 35885 bp, 39 predicted proteins | sample MGYA00580839_ERZ773022 | MGnify/ENA primary metagenome ERZ773022 (study PRJEB29015, sample SAMEA2738020) | human oral metagenome | biome: human oral; feature: human-associated habitat; material: dental | place: China | collected 2044 ... | reverse complement strand
CCCTGATTTTTGGTGTGAGTTTCGGCGTGGTTAGAAATCTAGCCGGGAATTACGGTTTACTTCTTGTGGGCTGTTCTTGTCGACGCTATGCCAACGCGTGAGATTCCGGGGGGTTCTTGCGTTACTCCTGCATTCCGTCTTCCCTTGCCCGTCCCAACCTTGCGAGGATGGCTTGCACTGTCTCGGCGTCCTCGATCCTCGTGATTCCGAAGGCCTTCTTGCCAGCGTCCTTGAGGGAGGCGCCGACAAGGTAGGCCTCAGCGTCGTCGAGGATGATGAGGCGGTCATGGAATGCATCAATCCTGAGGACGGTGAGCATAGGGTACTGGGTGTTGAAGATCTCGACGTCTTTGGCGGTGAGCTTTGCTTTGGGGCGGGTCCAGACGGTCACGGAAACGCCCTCGTTCTTCTTGGCAAGGATGTTGAGGGTTCCGGCGTCGGTGTAGCCGTCTACGAGGAGGACGCTCTTCTTGGCACGCTGGACGAGAGAGACCAAGAGCTCGAAGGCGTCCCAGACCTGGCCCTCGAAGAATACCTTCTGCCTGGGGGCCTCGTGCGATTCCATGTAGTCGAAGACGCGCTCGAAGCGCTCGTCGGTCTTCTGCTGGTACTCGATCTGGCGTCGCTCGACGTCGCGGACCTGCTCGAACATGTGGGCGTTGTCGGCGATGAAGTGGCGCATCTCGACGAAGGCGCGCATGATCTGCACGCTCACGCGCACCGCAGCTTCGCTTCTGAGCACTGCCGAGAGCATCGAGACACCCTGCTCGGTGTAGGCGTATGGCATGTAGCGTCGCCCGCCGCGTCCGTCTCCGTTGTTTGAGGTGCCAATTTGGCACCTCAAAGATTCGAATTCATCGTGGCCCAATTTGAACCTGAAATCTTCGGGGAAACGCGCCGAGTTGCGCGAGGCGGCACGATTGAGCGCCTTGGTCTCCACTCCGTAGAGCTCTGCGAGGTCGCTGTCGAGCATGACCTGCCTGCCGCGCACGGTGTGGATCATGCTGCGGGTCCGGGCGTCGACCACGGGGACGATGGCGTCTCGCCCCTCGCCCGACCCGGTCTTCTCGTCTGCCATGTCCTCCCTTTCCTCCGCTTGAGGTCACATCCTGTACCTTCAAGATTCTACCAAGTTCCAAATGGTTCGGACTTGTCGGTTTCCTTGCTCGCATCAACCTGAGCGCCGCCTTGGCGATGAGCCCGATAGCTTTGACCAGCACCCTAAGCACCCGCACGGTCGTCCTCCTTGAGGCCGCTCCACCTGAGTGCGCACACCTCGCTGCAGCGCATGTCGGTGGCGAGTTCGAGCGGGTTTTATCCCTCGGCGGCAACTGAGGACTCAAACATACGTTTTCGCATGTCCGAATCACTTTGCTTCTCGCCAGCCTTCCGTACGGGATGCTTACTACTATCTGTGAAGATTCCCAGAGTGGGGCCTTTGGTGGCCATGAAGCCGTCGTTGTTCCCCTCGTCTCTAGCGGCTTGCAATACCTGAGTCCAATTTTTATCGGAAACAGTGTTCCCTATGGTGTATTATCAACGGAAACGTTGTTACCGATATGAGGAGTGGACATGGACAAGAAGGGCACGGTGCGGCGATTGTTCGTGCTCATGGGCGGCTATCGCTGGCTCGAGATTGTCAGCATGGCAATCGTGGCGGCCTCTGCGGCCATGAACCTGCTCGCTTACGTGCGCGTATACTACGTGGGAGAAGCTGTGCTCACGACAGCCGGCGACCTTTCCTCAATCGACCGGCAAGCGATAGCGGCCCTCGGCTGGGACGCGGTGCTGTTTATCATGGCGGCATTCGGGATATACGGCGTCGGCCTGCTCTTCTCGCATCTGACGGCGTTCAACACGGTTGCCCGTCTGCGCGACCGCATCGTGTGCCACTTGGGTCGGGTCCCCCTGGGCTACCACGTGGCAAATCCCTCGGGCAAGCTGCGCAAGATAATCGAGAAGAACACCGATAACATCGAAAACACCATCGCGCACACCATGCCCGACTTCGTCAATGCCATCGCACTGCCGGTCGCGTATATCGCGTGCATGTTCGCCTTCGACTGGCGTCTTTCGCTCGCCTGCCTAGCACCCCTGGTTGCAGGGTTCTTCGTGCTGGCGTGGATGCTGAACGACTCGAGCAAGTCCTTCTACGCCAAGCAGCAGAAGTCGGCAGAGGACATGGCGAGCGCCACCACCGAGTACGTACGCGGCATCGCCGTGGTGAAGGTGTTCGGCCAAACGGCGGAGTCGTTCAAGCGCTATCACGACTCGGTGGAAGAGCACCGATCATGGATGCTCAAATACGCGCTCTCCATGCGCCTGCCGGACAGCCTCTACACCGTCACCATCAACGCGGGGTTCCTGTTTCTCATCCCAACCGCCATCGTCCTGCACGACAGCGCGAAAGGCGGTGCGGCGGCAACCACAGCAGCGGCGACCTTCATCTTCTTCTGCGTGCTCATCCCCATGACCGTGACCATGCTTACGCGCATCATGAACGCGGCGTCGAACCTCATGGTTTCCAGCGCGTCGCTCGACGCCGTGGACGGCATTCTCGCCCAGCCCGTGCTGGAACGCCCTCTTACCCCGAAGGAGCCTGAGTGCTTCGACATAGCCTTGGATCACGTCTCATTCCGCTACAAGCCCGACTCTCCTCTCGCGCTCGACAACGTGACGCTGCGCATTCCTGCCGGCACCGTGTGCGCCCTCGTGGGGCAATCGGGAGGGGGTAAGACCACCGTGGCCAATCTGATCGCGCGTTTCTGGGATGTTCAGGAAGGAACCGTGCGCATCGGGGGAGACGATGTGCGCGAGATGGACTACGCCTGGTTGGCTGCGCACACGAGCATCGTCTTCCAGGACACGCGGCTGTTCAAGGCCCCCATCGCGGACAACGTGGCGTATGCGAGGCCTACCGCTTCGCGGGAAGAGGTGCTGCGGGCCCTCCATCTGGCGCAATGCGACGATATCCTCCAAAAATTCCCCAACGGGGCCGACGCTGTCGTGGGCGCGCGAGGCGTGTACCTGTCCGGTGGGGAGATGCAGCGTATCGCTCTGGCACGCGCCATGCTCAAAGATGCCCCCATCGTGCTGCTCGACGAGGCGACCGCCTATTCCGACGCCGAAAACGAGCACCTTATCCAGCAGGCGCTGTCCAAGCTGCTGCGCGGAAAGACCGTGCTCATGGTTGCCCACCGCCTCTCTACCGTGGTCGACGCCGACCAGATATGCGTGGTGGAGAACGGACGCATCGTCGAGAGGGGCGTGCACGACGAGCTTATGGCGCAGGCTGGTTCCTATGCTCGCATGTACAAGGAGTACGAGCGGAGCGTTGAATGGAAGATCGGAGGGGCCGCATGATGGGCAATCCGCTGCAGAAAGCTTTGCGCGTAAGCGACGAGGGCAATGCCAACCTGCTGCGGGCGAGCGCGTGGATGTGCGCTTTCAGGCTCGCCGCCTTCCTTCCCGTCATACTACTCGCGATGATAGCGAACGAGATGGTCGTTCGGAGTGCGGGCGCAAACGCCCAGGACGTACCGCCGCTGCCCTATCTGGTGGCAGCGGCGGCGTTGGTCGTCGTCATGTTCTTGGCGTATTGGGTATCGTACAAAAGCAAATACCTGAGTGCGGGAGACGAGGATGCCCGCATGCGCATCGCGCTTGCCGAAAGAATCCGTCGGCTCCCCATGTCCTATCTGGGGAAGCGCGACCTCTCCGACTTCACCTCCGCAGTCATGGACGACGTCGACACCGTGCAGGGCGTGCTCGCGACTTCGTTTGTCGAGCTGGTGAGCGGCCTGCTGTTCGCTCTGGCAAGCATCGTCTGCCTGTTTGTCGTCGACTGGCGCATGACGCTTGCGCTTGCCGCATGTCTCCCGCTTGCCGCCCTGTTCATGGCTCTGTCCCGTTTGATCTCCGAGGGACAGAACAAGCGCAACCGCGCAGGGCGCCTGCAGATGAGCGAGGCGATGCAGGAGTACCTAGAAAACATGCAGGAGCTGCACGCTCTCAACCTGATGAATGGCTACCAAGGCAAGATTCGCCGTGCGTCCAGAAAACTGGTGCCCGGGCTGGTCCTATACGAGCTGCTGGCCGGTCTGGGGATCTCGTTCGGTGAGAATTTCCTGCGCTGCGGCATGGGCGTGGTGATCGTCTACGGTGCAGCGCGGATGGCATCGGGGGATTTGGGCACGTTCGAGTTTCTCCTCTTCCTGTTCGCCTCGGTGCGCCTGTACGAACCGCTCTGCGTCGCCATCGAGCGGCTGGGCGCCATCATTCATGCGCTCGTGGCATCCCAGCGTATCGGCGAGATACTGGACCATCCCGTTCAGGAGGGGGACGGCGACGTCCATCCGAGGGCGTATGATCTCGAATTCGACCACGTGACATTCGCCTACGGCGAGGACGATGTCATCCACGACGTGTCTTTTACCGCCCCGCAGGGACAGACAACCGCACTCGTGGGGCCTTCGGGCTGCGGGAAGTCGACGCTATGCAGACTTGCCGCGCGCTTCTGGGATGTGGATAGGGGCACGGTGCGCATGGGCGGCATCGACATAGGCGGCATCGACCCCGAGACGCTCCTGCGCAGCTACGCGTTTGTGTTTCAAGACGTGGTGTTGTTCGATGACACGATAGCGAACAACATCCGCATCGGACGCGCGGGGGCAACCGACGAGGAGGTGCGTGAGGCCGCGCGGGACGCATGCTGCGACGAGTTCGTAGAAAAGCTCCCGCACGGCTACGAGACCATCGTGGGCGAAAACGGTCGCACGCTCTCGGGAGGGCAGCGACAGCGCATATCCATCGCCCGCGCCCTGCTGAAGGATGCGCCGATCGTGCTACTCGACGAGGCGACCGCGTCCGTCGACCCTGAGAACGAGACACATATCCAGCAGGCTCTGGGGGCGCTCGTGAAAAACAAGACCGTGCTCGTTGTGGCCCATCGGCTGCGCTCGGTCGCCGGCTGCGACCACATCGTCGTGCTTCAGGAGGGTACCGTCGTCGAAGAGGGCGTCCACGAGCAGCTGATGGGCGCGAAGGGGCTGTACAGCCGCCTGTTCGCGCTGCAAACAAAAAGCGCTTCGTGGTCGGCGGGGCGAGACGGGAACGGCGTGCGATGAGCGGGCGGGCATGCATGCCAAAGACAGGGCTTCTACCGCATGTCGAGCATTCGCGAACACCAGGCCTTGATACGTGTATCGGAGGGCTTTTCGACAGGGAGCCGCCCCGCCTGGATGCCCGCGTGAAAGTCGCCGCGTTGCTGGCCGTGAACGTGGCTGCGGTACTCAACCGCAGCTCCTCGGTCGAGATCGCCGTCATGGCGTGCATCGTGGCGGCTCTTCTGTACAGCAGGCTCAACCGCACGGCCATACGCTGCGCCGCTACCTACGCGGTGGCGGTGATCATCATGGCGTTTGTGGACGGCGAGAACGGCATCGCCTCGGTCTTGCTGGTCGTCGCCATGGTCATCCGCAAGACCACGCCCATCTTTGGGTTCGGCTACTGCCTGGTCGCCACCACCAAGATAAACGAGCTGTTGGTGGTCATGCAGAAGCTCCGTCTTCCCAACAGCATCACCATCCCGTTCTCGGTCGTCTTGAGCTACTTCCCCTCGCTGGCTTCGGAATGGCGCAATGTGACAGGGGCGATGAAGATGCGCGGCTTCGGTGTGTCGCCCAAAAACGTCGCGTTCCATCTTGTGCGCACGATGGAGTATGTCATGGTGCCCATAATCGTGCGCAGCGCGACCGTCGCCGAGGAAATCTCTGCCGCCGCCATAACGCGCGGCATCGAGGCGCAGGATGTGCGCACCACGGTCTACCCCATGGAGATCGGTCTTGCGGATGCCATATGCCTTGTGGCATGCACATGCCTGGTGGCGGCAGCGGTGGCAAGTCGCGTGGGAGCAATCGCATGATAGAGATCTCGAATCTCGGTTTCTCCTACGAGGGCGGCGACGGTGCATGCCTGCAGGATGTCAGCCTCTCCGTGAAAAGCGGTGAAGTCGTCGTGGTCACGGGGAGGAGCGGCTCGGGAAAGACCACCCTCATCCGCGCCTTGAACGGGCTCATTCCCCACTACTACGAAGGGTACATGACCGGTTCGGTGAGCGTAGGCGGCCAAACGCTCTCCAGCCTTCCCATGCCTGCGATCGCGCGCATGGTGGGGAGCGTGTTCCAAAATCCTCGCAGTCAGTTCTTCAATACCGACACGGTAACTGAGATTGCGTTCGGGTTGGAGAACCTCGGCATGCCGACTGAAGAGATACGCCGGCGCGTCGAACGTGTGGTGGTCGACCTGGACATAGAGACCCTGATGGGAAAGAGCGTGTTCGAGCTTTCCGGTGGCGAGAAGCAGATCGTGGCCATCGCCGCCGCCTACGCGCTCGGCCCGGACGTGTTCGTGATGGACGAGCCGAGCGCCAACCTCGACTTCGATGCAACCAGGCGCCTCGGGCGGCTTGTGGAACGGCTGAAAGAGCGTGGCAAGACCGTGGTGGTCTCCGAGCATCGCGTGTACTACCTGAAAGACGCCGTGGACCGCTGCGTGTACCTTCAAGACGGGCGAGTGAGCCATGAGTTCAGCCGAGACGGATACCTGGCGCTTTCGTCTGGCGACCAAGCGGCACTGGGACTGCGCAGTCTCGACTTGAGCCTCGTGGAGGCGCAGGTGGCGACAGCCCAGCCGGAGCACGATAGCCAAACGGGGGCTCCCCTGCGCGTAGAAGGGCTTCGCGGCGGATACCGAAGGCGAGAGACGTTGTGCGGCGTAGACATCGAGGTGCCGGCAGGCAGAACCGTCTGCCTGCTGGGGAAGAACGGCGCAGGAAAATCCACGTTGGCAAGCGTGCTCTGCGGCCTTGTGCGCGAGCGCGCGGGCCTCGTGTCGGTAGGCCGCGAGCTTTCGTTCAGGCGGCGAGCGGGTCGATTCTTCCTCATCATGCAGGACGCAGGGAGCCAGCTTTTCAGCGATACCGTTGCAGGTGAGCTTGCGATGTCCGACGCGAAGGGCAGCTTGACCGTTAAGGCCACCGCCGTTTTGCTTGAAGAGCTGGGGCTGGGCGGCACGCTGTCCAGGCATCCGCTCTCGCTTTCGGGAGGCGAGAAGCAACGCCTCGCCATCGCCACGGCGATCGTGGCGGAGCCCGACGTGGTGATACTCGACGAGCCGACAAGCGGGCTCGACTTCGTCAACATGCAGCGGATCGCCCAGGCGATACGGCGCTTGGCGCGCAGAGGAACGCGCGTCTTGGTCATAACGCATGACTACGAGTTCATCTGCCGTATGGCCGACGATATCGCGGTGCTGGAATCCGGCCGGGTGACCTGCACGTATCCGCTTGACACAGAGCATGCGGCGCTCCTGCGCGCGTGGTTTTCGATCGGGTGAGCAAAGGGTGAGCCGAGAGGGCAAGACCCACAGGCTCCCTTCGACCGAAAGGAAGGAAGAATGGAAGAGAACAAAGATGCGGGAATGCCGGCGCAGGCCGTGAGAACGGGCGGCACTGGCAAGAAGATGTCGACCAAAGACTACGTCACCGTGGGCATCTTCGCCCTCTTGCATACGGCGGTGCTGTTCATCGTGGGCGCGATAGGTGGCCTGTCCGCCGTCGGATTCCCGCTGTTCGGTCTTGTCGGCTTCATCCCCGGTGGCATCATCTTCGTCTACATCGTGACAAAGGTTCCCAAACGCGGGGCCGTGTTCGGCCTCGGCGCCATCTCGGCGCTGGTTAACTTCCTCATAGGGGCATACGGGCCCGTTCCGTTGTTCGTTCTAATGGCCGGCATTGTGGGTGAAGTGGTCGTGTCGGCAGGCAGGTACAAGAGTTTTCCCCTCATCGTCGCAGGATACGTCCTGTTCGCGTTGCTTATCTGGTTCGGCTTCATGTCGCCGATCGCATTCTCCATGGAAGGCTACATGGATTCAGCGGTCAAGAGCTACGGCGTCGACTACATGGCGACGCTCGCCGGATGCGTGCAGGGGCCGCTTCTGATGGCGTTCGGCGCCGCGACGACGGTGGGCGCCGTGGCAGGAACCCTCTTAGGGCGCAGGCTGTTCGCCAAGCACTTCTCGCGCATCGTTGGCTAGCGCGGCCACCGTCGGTCAAGGCAAGGGGCCTTCGCACGGGGCGCGGGCGCGTGCTGGAGCGGCCGCAGGCAAAGCAACAAAGCAGGGACATCATGTCTACCCTATAATAACGAGGTCGGATCTAATTCGATCCCTAGGTGAAAGAGGGGTGTCGCGTGGCGAAACGTGCCGAAGGCACAACGGAAAAGCTTCTTGCAAGCGCGCGGAGGGAGTTTTCCCGGCATGGGTTCGCGAATGCGTCGCTGCGCACCATTGCCCTCGATTCGGGAGTGACCACGCACACCGTGTACACGCGTTTCGACAGCAAAGAAGGACTGTTCGCCGCGTTGGTTGGGCCGGCGGCAGGCAAGTTCATGGAAACCCTCATGGCGGGCTACGATAGGTATTTCGACATGGGGAACGAGTCAATCCGAGAACGCGAGCTGTTCTCGCACTCCGTATATGAGGAGCTAGTCGACTTGATGTTTGACAACCGCGACGCGTTCATGCTGCTGCTGGATGCCTCGGCGGGCACCGCGTTCGAGCACTACGTGGAAAAGGTCGCCGAACAGCCTTGCCGGCGCATCTACGCCCAGTCCGACGTTTTGGGGATGCCGCTTGACGACGACCAGCGGCTGCTTGTCCACGTGCTCACGCGCGGCTTCTTCGACGGCATGTTCGAGACACTGCGACACGGTCTGGACCGCCGGTCCGCCCAGGCGTTCGTCTCCGAGCTCATCTCATTCTATGAAGGCGGCCTGGCGAAGGCGAGCTTGGGACAGGCAGCGGGTTTTGGCGGGCTCGTGAAGGAGCTGGGATGACGGCGGACAAAGACGTCGCGCGTCTCGCCGACGATCACCAGGCATCGGCATCCGGATGGGAAACGACTTTCCCTCGGCATGAAAGATGAGCGCCCTTCGGCGCATGCCCTCGGGTCCGTGGTTCGCGGTAAGCTTCTGCCGTTGTTGCAAGAGGCGTTCGCGCCGCATTCATGGAAGGGGTCGCCATGGCGGAATACACCATCAGCTCTGATTATGGTTCGCGCTGTTAAGGATGGGCGCGCACGCACGGTCCGTCACGGCGAGGGGGGGTTCGGCTCGCGTAGGCAGCGGACTGACTCCCGAGCTCTGCGTAATATGCGGTGGCTGTGCCCGTGATGATGCCCGGGTGCGCTCATAGTCGTTGTGGCACCGCCCTCCTGTGATGTGTGGGCTGCGGCGCCCGCTATGTCATTGCGTCTGGCGTCTGGTCGGGAGGGGGCGCGCATCCGTCGGCGCCCATGTCGCGCATCCAGGAGGACGCGCCCGGTATGAAGAGCACGGCGAGCCTCACGCTGCCGAGGTAGCGGCAGATGATGCGCGTCTCGGCGCGGTAGCCCCGCACCGTGGAGGGCTCGATGGTGCCGGAGTCCTCCTTGTGGCGCATGAACGAGGCCATGAAGTTCCTGAGGGAGACGTTGGAGGACGGCGCCCCTCCCAAGAGCTCGAGCTCAACGATGAGGGCATCACGTGCGCACTCCGTCTCGTGCGACCTCTCGTCGGTGCTCTTTCTCATGACTATCTGCCTCCTCGTGTTGGGGCCCGCCCCTTGGCGCGCCTTGCGGGGAGGATGACGCCTGCGGGCAAGCGCCCGTGTAGGGGGTGTAGGCAAAACGCGGATGCGCTGGAGTTTCCCGAAGGATCGCCTGCGGCCCTTCGGGAAAGCTTTCGCGGCCCTTGCGCGGAAGCGTCCGTGGGCGAGTCTTCGCTCCCAAGGCGGGGTGGGGCAGCGTGCGGAGGCAGCTCGTGGGAATGGGGTGATGTGGTCGCTGCGGGGTTTGGTGTGCCTGTGCACTGGAGCGTGTGGTGGAGGTGTGATGTGCTCAGGGTCGCGTCGACTCCGCTGGGCGACGGCGTGGTTGTGCGGGTGACGCACGATGCACAGCTGTCATGCCCGTGAAGTGCGCGGGGTGCTTTGCGCCGTGGTGGCGTTGCTCGTCTGTGGCATGGAGGCCTCAGTGCCCGTTCGTCATCGTGTCTGGCGGTGGCCTAGAGGGCCACTGCTCCGCCGCGTCGGTCCTCTCGACGAGGAGGTTGGTCCAGGCGGCTGCCTTGGGCCTTGGGGATCGGGCAGGTTGTTCTATCGGGGTATCTTCCTGAGGTTCTCGAGTTTCCAGAGCGCCTCGGGATTGACGGCGGCGGCCTTGGCCATCGACTCGTCTTGGAAGACGAGCTCCGGGCGATAGTCTCCGGCCGCCAGCCGTTCCAGGTACTCGCGCTCTCTATCCGTCTTGGGAAGGATCCAGTCAGCGACGAAGCGCTTGGCGTCCTCCATGAGGGCCTCAAGCGTCGGGTGCTCTATCGACGAGCGGAGCATGGGGTAGAGCTGGTCTGCGAGCTCGGAAAGTCTGTCCGCGAAGCGCTGCTCCCTTTCCTCGAAAGGCCTTGGAAAGCACGCGGAGAGCGAGGCATAGTACAGGGCCAGCCGGTGGACCCTCTCCTGCTCGCCGGGTTCGAGTGTCTCGTAGACGCCCTTCAGGTTGGAGATGTCGTAGAGGTCGCGGACCTTCACACGGTCGAAGAACGCCTTCACCTTGCCGGCCGCGAGCTCGGCGTCCGCGAGCGTGCGCACCATAGCGCCCGGCCTCACGGGCGTCTCTCGCAACACGGGCTGCAGGATGGGAGAGCGGTTCATGTAGATGCAGTCGACCTTGACGTGGTCGACGCCCCAGTCGCCACGGTAGCGCAAGAGGAAGGTACGTCCAGCATGCCCGCCGGGGTGTGCCTCTACCGCATAGCCCTGTGCCTGTGCGACGGCCTCTATGCCGTCCTCGACGTGCGGCCTGTCAGCGAGCATGCCCTCGCGCGAGACGCTGCCGATGTAGGAGACGTCGATGTCGACCGAGAGCCTCGGTACGTCGAGCATGAACAGGTTGATGGCGGTGCCGCCGTGCAGCGCCAGCTTGCCCTTGAGGGCGGGGTGGCGTTCCATCTCGTCCAGGAGGTCGAGCAGGCGCTCGACCTTGTCCACGGTCCTCGGCTCGAACTCGTCGGTACTCATAATGTCCACGACAGGACCTCCTCCTCGCTTTCGGGCAGGTACAACCTCCAGCGACGGCTCCAGCCCCTGTTCTCCTGTGATTTCGGATCCAACTTGGATGGGCCGCGCCGAAGTCGCCCTTCGAGCGCTGAGAGCGTCTCGTCGGCTATGCCCCAGTCGCCCCGCTTCGCTTCGAGGAGCCAGCCCGCCCGGGCGACGACGGCGGCAGGTGCGCTGCCAAGGATCTCGGTCAGGGCTTCTAGGTCGAGGTAGGGAAAGGCCGAGCAGGAGCGCAACGCCTCCTCTGCGCCGCCGGCTCTTCCGGGGTACATCAGGCAATCGATGAGCGTCTGCTCGCGCGTGGTCACCCTGACCGCACCGTAGGACCTCGAGCGCATGGTCTGCACACGCGGATCGCCGCCGGCACCGAAGGGGACGTAGCGGACGCCCCCGTACTCAAATGGCGAGCGCACTGTTGCGGACCTGAACGAGCACTCGAAGCCGACATTGTGTGCGACGCCGTGAGCTACGAGCGCCGAGTGATACGAGACGATCGCCTCGGGATCGACGGTCTTGGCCACGAGGAACGGGTCGGGCGCCTCGCCGAGGAACTTGCCGGTCTTGGAGACATAGGCGCCCCGGCGCACCCGCTCGACCTCGCCCGACTTGAGGGCGCGTCGCAGAAGCGTCCGCGCGGTCTCCCTCGCGGCGATGGCGTAAAGGTCGCCCGTCGTGAACGCCTGATGCGACGCTATGTACTCTTTGAACTTCATGCAGACGAAGTATAGTGGAAACGGGTACAATTTGTAACTATTTCCATATGATATTAACTGCAAATCTGAGAATCCCATCCAATCACATCCACCGAGACATGGCGCGGAAGAGCCGGCGCGCGAAGCTCCAGGCGAGCCTAAACACGCCCAAGACCAGCCCCCTTCCCCTCTGCGACGGCGAGCATGGCCCTGAGCTGCTCCACCGAGAAGGTGAGGGCCGCCGGCGCCAGCGCTCGATGTGGCAGCGGGGGCTGGGGAAGTCGCAGAGCGAGCCGAGGCCCACGTCGAAAGAGCCGGCCACCCTGTCCACGGCTGCCCGCTTGGCCTTTGGGTCGACGTCAGCGTGGATGTCCGGGGCCATCGACGCGCTCGCGTGCCCCAGGTAGCTCGCCGCGGTCCTCACGTCGCGCCCGCCCGCTATCATCATGGTGGCGAGGGTGTGCCTGAGGTCGTGGAGCGCGCAGCTAAGGCCGTTCACCCTGCGGAGGGCCGAGAGGTCCTTGCCGAGCCGGATTGCGGGGCAGGCCCCCCGCGTTCCCGGTGTGCAGGGGTCGCCGAGCGCCACTCCCGTCTCGTGCGCCACGCGCTCGGCGTCGCGGCGCTTGGCGGAGAGCGTTGTCTCCAGGTGCTTGGTGAGCGCGTATCCGTCGGCGCTCATGTCGCACATCCAGGAGGACACGCCCTCTGCAGAGAGGCCCGCTAGGCGAACGTTTCGGGTACAGGGGTCGATCTGGCGCGCCCCGGCAGTTGCTACGCCCTCCGCCGCACGCGCAGGACGTCTCCTTTCGGGAAATTGTTGGGATTCCAGGTGTAGTCGCCGTCTCTCTCGCAGAGCGCGACGTACGGACTGTGCTCGAGTCTTCTGCCACCTTGTGAGAGGGGGACGGGACGCTCGGCGAAGCCCATGACCGGGAGAGCCTTGCGGCCGTTCACCGTTTCCATCCAAACTTCGTCGCCCAGCTCGATCTCGGCCGCGCGCACCTCAACCGCGTTCAGGTACTCGCCAAGCCGCTCGTCCTTAGGCATCGAGGTCGAACGTTCGGAGTATCTCGTCGAAGTCGTATTGGTCCTGCTCGGCGAAGCCGTCGTAGAGCTTCTCGTGGCCAACAATCTCCCGGCCGTCGATGACGTGGGTGCCGTTGTCGCCCTGGTTGCCTAATTGCTTGAACCGGTCGATTCCCAAGCACAGGCCGCTCCCGAAGAAGTTGCCCGTCACCTGGCAGATCCGCGCCTATCCGTAGCAGTCTCCGCTCGGTGGGCGGTAGCCCTGTAGCTCGCAGTACCTGAGCAGTGGTGCGACCGTGTCCTTGCCGCGTTCCAGTGCAGGTAGACGCCGATCTCATGCTCCTTTGTGGTGATGGCTGTCCTGTTTCCCATGATTGACCCCCTAAGCTTGTGGGGCGCCCCTTTGGCGCTCCCCGTGGCCCGGGCGGTGCCGGTGGCACGTGCGGCTGCAAGGGAGGAAGCAAAATCCGGAGGGCATGAGTTTTCGCTCATAGACATGATGTGCGTAGCGAAGAGTTTTGTCGGCCTACTTGGACTCCGAAGTACGAATAGGTGGAGATAAAAGCGAGGCCAATACCTCATCGGGTTTAAACTATGGATGACTAACGACAAGGAGACGCCGATGCAGCAGCCCCTCGCGACGAACGACGTCGCCCTCTTCTCCACCTCCAAGGAGAACCAGTACTTCGACCGCAAAAGCGCCCGCAAGGATGACAAGGAGATTGCCAAGCATATTAGTGCCTTCGCTAACGCGTCGGGCGGTAAGCTCGTCATCGGCATCGAGGACGGCGGCGATGTCACGGGCTTCAGGAGAAACGGCGCCCGTAACATCGAGGACTTCGAGAGGGCGCCGCTCGCCACCTGCTCCCCGAGCCCCATCGTCCGCGCCGAGCGCGTCTCCGTGACCAATTCGGCCGGCGAGGATGACATAGTGCTCGTCTTGGACATCGAGGCGTCCTCGAGCCACGTCATCTCCCGCTTGAGCGACGGCGAGGTCTTCCTGCGGCAGAATGACAGGAGCGTTAGGCTGACCCGCGGGCAGGTCCTGGCCCTCGAGTACGATAAGGGCCAGCGCGCCTTCGAGGACGAGCTCATCGAGGACTCCTCGATAGAGGACGTCGACCACGAGGTCCTGGATAGGTATAAGGGAGTCCTTGGGACCGACCTTCCTGACGAGCAGGTGCTTAGATCCAGGCGCTTCATGCGTGACGGCAAGCTGACCGTCGCGGGCGCACTGCTCTTCGCGAGCGATCCGTCTGCGATGATGCCCCAGGCGCGCGTGCGCGTGCTGCGCTACGATGGCACGAGGGCCGAGACCGGTAAGCGCCTCAACATCACGAAAGAGCGCGTGTTCTGCGGCCCTCTTCCCAGGGTCATCGAGGGCGCATACTCGCTTATCTCCGGTATGCTGCGAGAGTTCCAGTTCCTGGCGTCGGATGGCAAGTTCCGAACGGTCCCAGAGTACCCTGAGTTTGCGTGGTTCGAGGGACTTGTGAACGCCGTCACGCACCGCGACTACGCCTATCGCGGCGACTACGTGCGCGTCTCGGTCTTCGACGACCGCTTGGAGATCGTGAGTCCGGGTGCGCTGCCCAACATCGTGACGCTCGACAACATGATGACGACGCGCTACTCGCGTAATCCGCGCATAGCGCGTACCCTCGTCGAGTTCGGCTGGGTTCGCGAGCTCAACGAGGGCGTGCCGCGCATCTACAGCGAGATGCAGAGCATGCTGCTCAAGGACCCCACCTACTCCGAGCCGGGCGGCGCCAAGGTCCAGCTGACGCTCGAGAACAACATCGTCGCGCGTACGGTGAGACGCCATGAGGCCCTCGAGGACAGGTTGACCGAAGGGGTGGTCTCCGCGCTCGACGAGTACGAGCTGGCGGCGGTGCGCCTCGCCTTCACGAATGGGAGGGTCACGGCCAAGGAGCTCGCTGAGCGCATTGGCCGCAGCCAGAGAACCGCCACCAGAGTGCTTAAGGGCATTGCCGGGCCAGAGGGCCTGCTTGAGTGGCACGGCTCCTCGATCAACGACCCCCGTCAGTTCTATGCGCTGAGGTAGAATCCTCCTTGTCGTACCTTGTCGTACCTTGTCGTACCTTGTCGAAGCCCCGAAGAACCCCTTGGACCTATTCCGCGTAGCCCGTTTACCTGCGACGCGTTGAGTCTGGTTCCGAAGTTTCCATCGCGTCATAGCCCTGCCGTGACTTTGTCGGAGCATGTCGGACCTGTCGGACCTCGCGGTCCCGTCTCTACAGCAGTCCGTCCAGCTTCTCCATCTGGGTGAGCTTGCCGTCCTCAAGGTTGTCGGCGTAGGCGCGTAGTGTCATGGCGGGGTCCGCGTGGCCGAGCAGCGTCGAGACCGTCTGTCACATTCTGTGACCTTAGAGCTAGAGATCTCATTTTCTATTTGTCAAGCGCGGCGACAATCGAGCCAACGACGGCGGAGTCCTCAAGCTTGGCGACCGCGAAGCTCTTCTTGCCTGCGTCCTTCAGCGACGCCCCCACCAGGTAGCCCTCGATACCGTCTAGGATGAGGAAGCGGTCATGGAACGAGGCCGTGTGCCTGATCTCGAGCGTGGAGTACTGCGCGTTGAAGGTCTCGACGTCACACTTGGTGAGGCTGGTCTTTGGGTGCGTCCACACGGTGACGGAGACGCCTTGCCTCTTCTTAGCGAGGATGTTGAGCGTCCCCGTGTCCACGTAGCCGTCAATCAGGACGATTTTGCGCTTGGCTCTCTGCACGAGGTAAACCAGCAGCTCGAACGCATCGTAGACCTGTCCCTCGAAGAAGACCTTCTGGCTCGGCGCCTCGTGAGTCTCCATGTAGTCGAAGACACGCTCGAAGCGCTCGTCGGTGCTCTTCTGATATTTGAGCTGTCTGAGCTCAACCGTGCGGATCTGCTCGAACATATGGGCGTTGTCTGCGATGAAGTGTCGCATCTCTACGAAGGCGCGCATGATGCGGACGCTTGCATCAATTGCGACCCTGCTGCGGAGCACGCCCGAGAGCATCGCCACGCCTTGCTCGGTGTACACATAAGGCATGTAACGGCGGCCGCCAGCTGCGAATTTCTGCAGGTCATCGCTTGAGATGCCAATTTGGCACCTCAAGTTTTCGTACTCGTCGTCAGTGAGCCTGAAGCGGAAGTCCTCGGGAAAGCGGTCCTCATTGCGCTTGGCGGCGCGGTTGAGGGCGCCGGTCTCGACCTCGTACAGTTCGGCAAGGTCGCTGTCGAGCATGACCTGCTAGCCTCGCACGGTGTAGATCATGTCCCTGATCTGCGCATCGTTGGAGGCGATGATTGCAGATTCATTCCTAGCGGGTTCTTTTTCAGCCATGGCCGTAGTCTTCCTCCTCGAACCGATGATGCAATTCTATCAAGCGCGCTCACATCCAGCGCGAGATAGCGCGGAAGAGCCAGCGCACGAAGCGCCAGACGAGCCTAGAGACGCCCATGGCCTACCTCCTTCTCCTCTGCGGCGGCGAGCATTGCCTTGAGCTGATCCACCGAGAACGTGAGTGCGCCAGCACCAGCGCTTGGCGCTGCGGCGGGGCTCGAGAAGTCGTAGAGCGAGTCGAGGTCTACGTCGAACGAGTCCGCCACCTTGTCCACAGCCGCACGCTTCGCATCCGGGTCCACGTCGGCGTAGATGTCCTGGGTCATGGATACGCTGGCGTGCCCCAGGTAACTCGCAACGGTCCTCACGTCGCAGCCGCCGGCAATCATCATGGTGGCGAAGGTGTGTCTGAGGTCGTGGAAGGTGCAGGAAAAGCCGTTCATCTTGCAGAAGGCGGCGAAGTCCTTGCCGAGCTGCGTGGGGTTGTAGGGCCGGCTCTTCTCCTCCTGCGTGCCAAGAATGTAGGGGTCTCCCAGCGACACGCCCATCTCGCGCGCCACGCGCTCTGCGTCGCGGCGCCTAGCGGAGAGCATCGTGTTCAGGTGCTTGGTGAGGGGGATTGTCCTGACGGAGCTCCCGGTCTTGGGCTCCTTCACGTAGAAGCCGCCCGGACCGTTTCCCAGGGCGTGGCTCACGGTTATGGTGCCGTCGTCGGATAGGTCGGACCACCTGAGGGCGCAGACCTCGCCGCGCCTCATGCCCGTGGTGAGGGCTATCTCCACCGCAAAGCCCAGAGGCTGAGGCTCAGCCTGCATGGCGAGGCGCAGCATCCGCGTGCGCTCCTCACGTGAGAGGGCGTTGATGGGCGTCTTCACGCGCTTGGGCGGCTTGCAGAAGTCGTAGGGGTTCTTCGCTATGAGGTCCTGCGCCACGGCCCACTTGAGCGCCTGCTTGAATAGGCGGAAGGCCTTAGAGCAGCTCTTGGGCGCATAGCCGTCTGCGCTCATGTCGTGCATCCACCCAGAGACGTCCGGAGTACTTCTTCTTTTCCTAAGGACCAAAGCCAACGAAAGCAACGGTATCGGTAACAGCATCGCGGGTAACTTGCCGCTACTTTTTGCACTTCGTGTTTGCGAGGTAGACCATTGCGACGCTGTCAACTGCGATGACGGCGGTTGACACGCACACGAGCACCATGGGGGCCGCCTCTCCCAGCAGTGCCAAGACGAAAATGGCGAGCGTGGCCACGAGCATCCCTCCACCCATGACCCGGAGCAGCTTCCGCTCGTTCACCGTCTCCTTCTCCGCCTCGGTGGCAGTGTTGTAGCCCGCGATAAGGTTTGCTCCGTGACCGGACAGAAAGGCGACGGTCATGGCGGCGCACACCGCGAATATGACCCACAGCACGATACGTGCGAGCATATCATCCACCTCGAACTCTTCTGCTTGACCCTTTGTCCATTGTATGCCTGACAGCTCCTTGTCCCTTATTCGAGCAGCATGCCCTTCTCCATGCGTCCTCGTTGGCTATCGTCGGCATCCTGCGGGCGGCTTTGGCCGCTGTGGCTCGACTGTCCCTCATGTTGCTCTACGTCATATCCTGCGCAAAACCCGCACCTTGAGTTGCCTCTCGGCGTCCCAGACCTCAGTCCTGTCCTCGTAGACGCTCCGCTCAAACCTTGGTATCCATGCGCTCGTTCTTCGCGGTGCGGGGGAACATCGCTCGGGCGTTCTTCATCTGTCGCCTGCAAGCCCTGTGGGGTGAATGACCATGGGCTCCTCGTCCACTTGCTAGAGGGCGTAGCGTGTCCCTGAGGAGGTAGAGGAGCAGGCAACTCGTGAAAGGGCATCGAGGCGTGCTTGAGCGGTCGGTCCTTGTCCTTCTGGCCGTTATGGCAGACGTAATCGTCCACGGAGTACGGAAGCGGCGCAGAGAGAAGGGCGCTTCGGAGCATATGGAATGATGCGGTCAGAAAAGAGCGGTCCGGCCCACCAGGAGCCGAGCCGCCTGCGTACGGGAGCGTGTTTTCTGAGTCTACGTTAGCCGATGGAGACCGACCCACTGCCAGAGGGTGACGGGGGCACCGCCCACCAGCACGTTTGTGCCGTCGAGCTCCGTCTTCACCGTGTCGTGATAGGCAGGAATCCAGGCGAAGTGGCCGATGTAGCGCTGGGGCTGGCCGAACTTGTCGTGGTAGCGCCCAGTCTCGTCCTCGATGTGGTCGAAGCAGGTGATATGCACGTCTGTGGCACCGAGCTCCTTGAGTCTCCTATAGTTTGCCAAGGTATGGACATCTGCCGTCACGATCGGGTCGTCAGCAGACTGCACGAACCAGAGGGGCGTCTTGGCAATCGACTTCATCTCGTCGTCTGTTGCCAGGGATGCGACCCAGGGAGCACAGATGGGGACGCCTGCGGCAAAGAATCCCGGATAGTCTGCCACCAGTCTCATGGTCATAAATCCGCCGTTCGAGAGTCCACCCACATAGATGCGCTTGTGGTCGATGTCGGGACGCGCTTCTATGAACTCATCGATCAGGGTCTTCAGCGCCTTCGTGTAGATGGACTTGTTGTCATTTGCAATTTCTCCCGAGCCTGAGTCCATCCAGTAGGTCGGGCTCGAAGGGGCAAGGATGTAGGCGGCACCGCCGAGCTTTTCCTGGATGTCGGGGAGGAGAGCGCCGTCACGCGGTTGCCCATAACGGTACGGTAGGGCTCCTGCCCTTCTCCTGCACCATGGAGCCAGACGAGGAGCGGCACCTTCTCGACAGGAGGAAGCGGCGTGAACGGACGGGCTGCACGTGCAGCATTGACTGTAATGAGATCGGGCGTGAAGAAACCGTAGTTCATATCAATATCATCGAAGATGCCGGAGCCCGTGAGGTCCCAGCCAGTAAGATCGGGGCAGACGTCTCCTGTGTCGATATCGAATACCATGCCTGTGAGCGGGGCCTCTCCGGGTCCTTCACTCGGGATCTCCTTCGTCTGCGTGATGCGGAAGCTCATCGGGCGGATGTGGCCACGGGTGAGCGCTCCATCGATCCTTTTCGTGAGGAGCTCTTCGAGGAGCTTGAGCGCGATAGAGGAGCCCTCGGTCTGCGGGTTGCCTTCGCCGTCAGAGGCATAGGCAGCAAGCACGGGAATGTAGCCCTTCGAAGGGAAGGCGCACTCGTCCGTATGGTGCTCCTTTGCGAGCACGACCTCGCTGGTCTTTGCATCATTGCGCTCCACATAGACGCTGAAGCCCTGCCTGTCCACGAATTTTGTGTGTACCTTCTCGGGGAGCTCGAGGATGAGCTTCGAGACATAGGGCCCCATATCGGTGGCCGAGGTGAAGGTCTTGTATCCAGCCATGCATATTCCCTTTCCTGTGCGGCAGGGCCAGCTTCCCACTGGCCCTGCGCTGTGTGTCCGTTGCGTGTTCTACCCAGATAGGTCAGCTATATGGCAGCGGACCTGTCGAAAGGCCGTCCGCCTGCCAGAGCGCTTGCTCTGCCTCACTGTATCTGCCATCTGGGGCATATAGGTCTCATGTCCGTACCGCTCATGAATTGCGTTTGTGGTCCAGAGACCAGCTGCATGGCCTGCAGCGAAGGCGGCTCCTGCGGCAGAGAGCTCGGCGAGCTTTGAGGCCTCGACCGAGGTGTCTGCCATGTCTGCCTGAAACTGCATAAGGTAGGCATTCTTTGTGACGCCGCCATCTGCCCTGAGCGTCTCGAGGGCAAGACCCGTATCTGCCCTGAGTGCATTGAGCACATCTGCTAGCTGGTGGGAGATGCACTCGGCACAGGCCTTTGCGATCTCTGCCCTGCCGGTGAGCGTCGTGACATCTGTGAGCATGTCCGTGGCGCCACTATCCCACCAGGGTGCACCGAGGCCCGTGAAGGCCGGCACGAAGTAGCTCCGATCATTCTGGTTTGCCTCTTGGATCAGGCCTTCAAGCTCGTCCGGGCTTTCGATCGGATGCACCTTATTCTTTAGCCAGGTGACGACGGCCCCGTGTAGCTGAGGTTTCCTTCGAGCACATAGGGGATTCTGCCTTCGAGGCTCCAGGCAATGCTCGAGACAAGGCCATGCGTGCTCCGGATGGGGGCATCTCCTGCCATGAGCATGACAGAGGAGCCGGTACCGTAGGTTGCCTTCACCTGTCTTGGCGCGAGGCAGTCCCGAGCAGCAAGCGCTGCCCGGGAGTCTCCGAGCATCGCATGGAGCGGGATGGGATTTGAGAGCGTGCCGTTGAAGTCCGAGACGCCGAAGAGGGCATCGGATGGCAATACCTTAGGGAGTGCTGCACGGGGAATGCCGAAGAGACTGAGGACCGGTGCACTCACTGCTGGGTGTGCCGGTCACTTAACGTGCGAATAATCAATAGTTGTTCAAGCAGCATAGGATAATGCTGGAGATTGATATGCGTTCGGGGGGCTCCTCATGCTGATGGGCAACGCGAAGCGCGGAGCCTTCTACTGTATTCTCGACCTTATCGTCTCTCTCGGTTCCGCACCCCAGGTCATGTTTTTGCTCATTGTATTGAGTAAAATCACGCATCATCATTCGAAATAAAAGGAGGCGAGCCTTGATGTTCCAGCGCAAGATCGTGGAGATCATCGCCGCGAGGATGCGGGAGGATGATAACCCCCCTCATCCAGGTCGTGGCTGGTTCCCGCCAAACCAGCAAGTCAACGGCAATCGCACAGGCGCTCGAGAAAGTGAACAAGCCCGCCCACTCGGCGAGCGCTGATGACGTCATCGCCCCCGACGTGGAATGGCTGCGGACGGAGTGGCAACAGGCGCGCAACTTGCAGCGTGATTCGGACAGACCAGCCATTCTCGTGCTTGACGAGGTGCAGAAGGTGCGCGGACGGCCCAACGTGGCGAAGGGGCTCTGGGGCGCCGATCAACGCGAGGGGCGTCCTCTGAAGGTCGTGCTATCTGGCTCGTCGAGCCTGCTCCTGCGCAAGGGGCTTGAGGACTCGCTGAAGGGACGCTTCGAGGTGCTGCGCTCCACGCATTGGGGCCTTGCCGAGTGCCGGGAGGCGTTCGGGTTCACGCTCGACGACTTCCTGTTCTTCGGGGGCTTCCCAGGTGCTGCGCGCCTTGTGGTCGACGAGAGGCGCTGGCGGGCGTACATGCGGGACTCGATCATCGAGCCCACGATATCCAACGACGTGCTCGAGCAGGAGGACGTGCGCAAGCCGGCGCTCTTGCGTGCGCTTTTCGACCTGGGGGCGCGCTTCTCTGGCCAGGAGCTCTCCTACAACAAGATGCTCGGCCAGCTGCAGGATGCTGGCAACACGACGACGCTGGCGCACTACCTGACCCTGCTCGACAAGGCGGGCGTGCTCTGCGGCCTCAAGAAGTACCACCCGAAGGCCATCGAGCGCAGGAAGTCCTCGCCGAGGCTCATGGTCTACGACACGGCGCTCATGACGGCGGTTTCCGGCCGCTCGAGGGAGCTGCTGTTGGGCGACTCGAAGCTTCGCGGCCACCTCGTAAAGAGCGCCGTCGGGGCCCGCCTGCTCGCCCTGGGGCCGGACCTTGGCTTCGACGTGCAGTGGTGGCGCGAGGGGAACGACGAGGTCGATTTCGTGCTCTCGGGCGAAGGCAAGCTCGCGGCGATTGAAGTGAAGAGCGGCCGCACGAAGTCGCAGGGAGGTATGGCCGCGTTCCTACGCGAGTATCCTGAGGCGATGCGCATTGTGGTCGGCGGCAGCGCGGCAGGTGCCGTCACGGTGGAAGATTTCCTCCTGAGCAACGTCACGCTACCTTGGTCGTAACCGTTGCCGCTCTCAGGCGGGAGAAACGAGACGTCCCGAGAGAAGGCGTTCCCATAACCCGAAGGTCGTAGATTCGATAGCCATGATAGGCTTTAGCCATCATGGCTTGCTCACTCCGAGCCGCTCCTGAACGGCCACGGGCCCTACGAGAACCTGGACCCCTCGCAGCGCAAGAGGCTTCTCTGGTCGTGGTTGCGTGCTCGTGCAGCGCCTGCCCGTACGCTACGTGACCTTCGCCTACCTAGGAATCGGCTGGGTGCATGTGGCTGGCGGGAGCGAAGCGGCGAGCGCGGTCCCGCCCTCTAGTGGCCGCGACGCTTCTCGCGACGCTTTGTCTGCCTGATATCGAACTTGCGCCGTTCCTCGGCCTCACGGAGCTCCTTTCCCTCACGCTTGCGCTCGGACTTGGCCGCCTCAAACTGCGCCTGCAGCGCCCGTTGCGACCTGGTGCCGACACCGGACTCCCTCACCTGCCTGCGGGCTGCCCGCTGCCTGCGCTTCGGGTTCTCGGCGTCGCGGTGTGCCTCCGCCGCCACGGGTGGGCTGAACTTAAGGTCGCAGAAGTGCCCGAGCACGAAGTCTAGGACCTCGGGATCGCTCGGCTCGGCGCCGAAGGTGACCTTCGCCACCGCGAGCTCGCCGCCCTCGACCCTCTCGAAGATGCCCACCCAGAAGGGTGCGTCGAACAGCACAGTCAGCGTGATGCTGGACTGCTCCATGGTCTTCCTCCTTTGTATGTCGTCTCGCGAAGAACGGACAACCCAAGGAGGGAGGGTTACTTACCCCGCAGATGCGGGACGGCCGGGCTACCTACCGGCTCTGGCGCGTACGAGCGCGCGTTGCGTTTCTATCTTCACGGGCGCCAGTCGCTCGGACAGGCGCCAGCGCACATTATAGCAGGCGGCGGGCCCTATAGGCGCGTCTCCCCGAGGTTCTCGAGCTTCCAGAGCGCCTCCGGGTTGGCTGCGGCGGCGCCTGCCATCGCATCGTCTCGGAAGACGAGCTCCGGGCGGTGGCCCCCATAGTTCCGCAGTATAGAGGAGGCTTCGTGAGTTCGTGTGGGTGGTTGCGTCACCGCCCCGGTGGCGTGGGCCTCAGGTCCGAGCGCGCTGGCGTCACGGGGCCATGGGGCCGTCGTCGTGGGACCCGTGGCCCCGCTCGGTCGCGCGAGCAGCCGTGGGGGCAAAAGAGTGTACACAGATCGGCGAAAATGACCTCTCGGTGTCGTTCTGGGGCACTTGTGTACACTGTTGCGACGCGAGAGTCGCGCGAGTTGCGATGCGAGCCGCGCCGGGTGGCACGAGTACTTCAATCGCCATGGCGTGCCGGCGGCGTCCCCTCGGTGGCCGCCTCTCGCCTGGTAGGGAAAACAGATCCTGCGCCAGTGGCGCCGCCGCTAGCTTGGCGTCTTCGCCGAGACGTCAACCCACACAAACCCCCGAAGGGCTTTTTTCAGTGTAAACGGACTATAGGGGGTGATGGTCATGCAGGCTATCGTCGATCTGGCGCAGGAGAACGGCGAGATGGTGACGACGGCCCAAGTGGTTGAGGCCGGCATCCCTCGCGCGCGTATCTCGGACATGGTGAAGGCCGGAGAGCTCGAGCGCGTCTAGCGCGGCGTGTACTGTCTGGCGGATGCCTGGGAGGACGAGTTCCTTGCGGCGCAGCTCCGCTTCCCCAAGGGAACCTTCTCGGACGGGACGGCGCTCTTTCTGCACGGCTACACCGATCGCATCCCCCTCCAGCTCACCATGACCTTCCCACGCTCGTACCGGGCCACCAAGGCGCGGGAGGCGGGCATCGAAGTGAGGACATGCGCCGATGAGGTTCTCGACCTGGGGCGTGCAAGCGTCAGGACGAGCTATGGCAACGAGGTGCGGGCGTACGACCTGGAGCGGACGCTCTGCGAAGTCGTCCACAGCCAGCGCATCGTGGACGTGCAGGTGGTCAACCCGGCCATGAAGCAATACGCCCGCAGCAGCAAGGACGTCCAGAGGCTGCTTGGCTACGCCCATGCGCTCTGAGTGAAGAAGAAGATCCGAAGCTATCTGGAGGTGCTGCTGTGAGGACGAAGAACGCAATGTAGCTCAAGGCCATCATCCGCAACCGGGCGAAGGCTGAGGGCGTCCTTTCGCAGCTGGTGCTGCAGAGCTACCTGCTCGAGAGACTGCTGGAACGCATCTCCCTCTCGACGTGGCGAGACAACATCGTCATCAAGGGCGGAGTGCTCATCAGCTTGCTTGTCGGCGTGGGCAAGCGCAGCACGAAGGACCTGGGCACCACCGTGCGCGACTTTCCGCTCTCTCCTGAGAACGTCGAGAAGACGTTCCGGGAGATCGTGGACGTGAAGGCTGACAATGACTTCTCTCTTTCGAGTTCGTGCGCACCGAGGACATACACGAGGCCGACGACTACCCTGGCATCAGGGTCCACCTGCTGGTGAACTACGAGAAGATGAGCTCGCCAGTGACCGTGGACGTGACCACGGGCGACAAGATCACGCCAGAGTCAGTCGAGTACAGCTGCCCGCTGCTATTCGACGACCGCAGCATCGCCATCATGTCGTACCTGCTCGCCACTACGCTTGCCGAGAAGCTCGAGATCGCCATCAGCAGGAGCGTGACCAACACACGGCCGCGCGACTACTACGACCTGCACACGCTGTGGCTCACAAGGAGGGACGAAGCCAAACCCGACGTACTGGGGGATGCCTTAACGGCCACTGTGGAGAGGCGCGGGTCGCACGCAGCGATGGGAAACTACCGTGAGGTGATGGCCCAGGTGGCCTCCGACGACGGGATGTTCGGCCTCTGGGCTGCTTACGCCCGCAGGTACCCGTACGTGGGCGACATGACGCTCGGGGGGCGTGTGGGACGGTCGTGCGACGGTGGTCGAGCGGGAGGAGCACGACGTGGGCGGTGCGTCCTCGTGCCGCGCGATCGCGACCAGGCAGCGGTCGAGAGGGTAAACTACCTGCGCTACCTCGCACGGGGCCGCAAGGGCCACGCCGAAGGGGGTCTCTCCTCCGCCGAGCTCCCCTTCGATGTGTGCGTGCCGCGGGCGAGCCTGATGGGGATGTCGCGACCGTGAGGGGTCAGTCAGGAAGCTGCTCGATACCCTAGGTGTGCCACACGAGGCGAGGTTCCCCATCCCCGCCCCGGCGCATACCTAAGGATGAGGGAGGCTGTGTCTAACAGAGAGAACAACGAAGAGAGAGGTGGCCTGCTACTCGCGAAGGAGCCATCCCAGCTTATACTGCCACTCGACCCCCGGCGTACCGGACGCACTGCCACTCGACCCCGATCGTACCAATACGGTACGCTCGATGCCGTCTGGCAGTGCATGGCGCACTGCCCAGTACGTTCACCGGCGAGTGGCAGTGTGAGTGGCACTGCCACTCGGCCATGAGCGTTCCGTTCGCACTGCCACTCGCCCTCGAGCGTTCCGATGCGGTACGCTCGATGCCGCTTGGCAGTGAGTACTACACTGCCACTCGCCCCTGAGCGTTCCACCTCGTACGTTCACCACCGAGTGGCAGTGTGAGTCGCACTGCCACTCGGCCCCAAGCGTTCCGTCCGCACTGTCAAATACCCCTGGAGGTCCTTCACGACGATCGCAAGCAAGCGACGGTATCTTGGCAGCGTCGGCTTGCCCTGCATATCCCCATGGCCTGGCTCGGAGCCAGCCTGCCCTCTGCATTTGCTATACCTATGGAGAAAACCTCTGTTAGGTTACCGTCGGCATGACGATAGCTCGCGTCTTTGCCTCGATGTCTTCAGCAGGCTAATGCGTCGAAGAAAGACGTGGAGATGCCTGGCATGATGTTGCAAGAGGGGGTGCCGACTTGGGTGCCGACTGTGTCGGCCTCGACGTAGTTCATGTTGTCGAGCGTGACCGTGAACCAGTTCTCTCCCGTCTCGAGCCTAGGCATGAACTCCGGTCTGTAGGCGTCCTCGGAGGCGGTGGTCGTGCAGATCTCGCGAAGCCCGGAGCTTCGGCGCTCCATGAGGCTCATGCGGTCGAAGACATCGGCGATGATGGGGTTGCGTCCCTCGTTTCTCACGCGGTTTTTGATGACGTCGTCGGGCAGGGGTACACCGATCTTCCCGCCGGGTGAGCACACCTCCATGCGATCTAAGGTCACAGATTGTGAGTTCAAGACGTCGGTCTGGTATTCTCTCAGACGGGCCGTAAAGATGCCAGATTGGCACCTTTGCAGGTAAAGACCCTTTGTATGCGCCAATTTGACTTCCCGTGGCTGCTCAAGATGTGGAGCGTATGCCGCAACTAGTTCCTGTGCGCGTGGGGCTCCAAGAGTAGGCTTGGTGACGCTTTCCAGCGCTCAGCACCAGCTGAGTTGCGACCGGCCCATCAAGGGGTTTCCCACGAAGGGCGTCATCTTCTATGATCGGACAACACAAGGCGGCATCGAGGAGCCGCTTCCGGATGGCAGGGGGGCGAGGACGATTTTTTCTGATAAAACGATGATCACAATGCGTGAGGTGAGTCCGAGCGACGGTTCTTTGGCTGTGGGCAGTGCCATCTTGGGTAGCAGTGACAGTGACGGCATCAAGAGGCAGGAGACTCACGTCGTCCGGGAAGAAGGTGAATAGCGATGGCGAACATCGACATGCGGCTCCCCGAGAGTGACACGTCACTTCTTGCCGGGATGATCGGAAAGGCCCTCGGTGAGTTCGTCTATGGTGAGCGCTTCGAGAGCGTTCCGGAAGAGGCTCATAAGTGGCATCGCGTGAGCCGTGAGGTCGTGAGCCCTTGGGAGAGGGGTGAAAGTTGTGGATAGCACGGCTATGGGCATATCCACACCGCTTGGAGTTGTTGGGCTCTGGCTCGACGGTAGGCCCTATGCCCACGACGGCCTCTGGGAGGTCGTTGACCGCTCCGACTATGCGACTTGGCATCCCGTGGACGGCAACGTGCGCATTGCTCATTGGCATGAGCCAGACGGGGCCGCCCACACGCTCGCATGCAGGCTCGACCCCTCGCATGGCTGTGAGGGCGGCTTTGCAAGCGGCGAGAGGCTGGAGGCCACCGAGATAGATGACGGTCGCTCGCGGTTGGTGATCGCCGTGGAGTACGACTTCGAGGACTACGCGCAGGGACATGGCGAGTACGAGTACGACTACCAGGCGACCGCCGACGACCTGGCTGCGACGGTGGAGCTTCCCGCCGACGCCAAGCCCCAGTGGATCGTCTTCGGTGTGTCATGGGTGGAGGAGGTGGATGACGAGAACGGCACGAACCCTTGGCTTGTGGGCGACCCTAACGGCGACCGGCTTCGCATGCCCATGGGCTCCTGCACGAGGAACGGCTCCGGTATGGCAGCGGGGCCGTCGACTGGTTCTTGCCGATAGAGCCCTTGGGAGCGTCAAGACGACATCTTGGCGATCTTCGATGGCCGTGAGATCGTGGAGCACACTAACGCTGAGGAAAGCTATGGCCGTCTCTGTGACGAGGAGATCGTAGTCGATGTCGCTAACCCTCGCTGCGGCGAGGCCATATGGATGGGGTTCAGTAGCGAGTACGCAGTGGGTATCGGTGGGTGGCACGTGCACTACGACTCCTGCGAGGTCGATTACCGACAGCTCAAGGACGATATCGCCGCGATTCTCTCGGGCGAGATGCGCTTCCTCGCTGCCTTTGCCGGAGACGGGGATTTTTTGTCTTAGCTCGGGAAGGGTCGTGGAGAAGATCGGTCGTACGCCCTCAATCTTTCTGGCTGGCAGCCTTCAGTGCATTGGGTTTCTGGTCTCCTCCCTTCTCATTGAGGCCGGAATGGTACCGTTCACCTTGGGAATCTGCCTCTTCTACGCAGGCAGGGCCTCATGTTCTCACCCATCACGACCATGGTGCTTGGCACCTTGAGTGCTTCGCAAGCTGGCCGCAGCATTGGCACGAACGATCTTGTCATGAACGTCAGCGGCTCGATTGGCATTACCATATTCGGCCCCATCATGGGCACCACGGCGCTTTCCGGCCTCAGCCTTATCGGTGCAGCTGGCAAGACGGCGACCTATTCCAACCTCCTGCTCATATATGCTGCCACCATGATGTTGGGCATCATTGCCTTCGCCTGTTTCCGCAAAGCCATCAACCCAAAGGAGCGATAGCCTATGAAAAAGGTCATTGTCTTTGGAAGCCTCAACATGGACCTGACGATTGAGGCCGATCGGGTTCCTTACGGCGGCGAGACGCTGCCCGGGAGGAACTTCCTCTCCAACCCGGGCGGCAAGGGGGCGAATCAGGCCGTGGCTGTGTCCAAGGCGGGGGTTAGGACCCATCTTGTCGGAAGCGTGGGCGCTGACGTCTTTGGCGATCTACTCCTTGCCCGGGTCGCCTCGTACGGTGTCCAGTGCGACGAGGTCATCCTTCGTGAGGGTGTGGGGACGGGCATCGCCATGATCTGTCGCGTCGACGGGGATAACCGGATTCTTCTTTCAGCGGGCGCGAACCACTCGCTTAGCGCTGCAGACGTCAAGGAGGCCCTTGACAGGCTCGCGGAACCGGGCGATGTCTTCTTGACGCAGATGGAGTGTGACTACGCTACCACCTGCGCAGCCATCCAGGACGCCCACGGGCGCGGCATGTACGTGGTTGTGAACGTCGCCCCGCCCCGGGACCTCCCGCAGGACGTATGGTCTTGCATAGATCTCGTCTGCGTTAACGAGACCGAGTGCGCGGCCATCTGCGGCGTGCTCCCCGAAGACGATGGGACGCTCAGGCAGGCACTGGACCTTCTCATCAAGAGGGGCGTGGGATGTGCGGTCGTGACGCTGGGAGCAGGCGGCTCTGCTGCGCGTGAGGGAACACGACTTTACCGTGCCCCCGCCGCCCGCGTCAACGCGGTGGACACGACGGCATCGGGAGATACCTACCTCGGCGTGCTTTGCGCGGCATATGTTAACGGAATGCCGATGGAGGACGCCATGAGGAGGGCAAGCGCGGCAGCCGGTATCACCGCATCCCGCGTCGGGGCACAGAGGGCCATTCCAACGGCCGCCGAAGTCGACGCCTTCATGCGCGAGGCCTAGCGATCATCCTCTAGTGTTTCAGCCAAGCTGTGATGCTCATGATGCAGGCTGTCATGCCATGGGCAGTTCGCCTTCCTGACAGTCTCAGGTTCACGTGCGCCCCAGACGAGGGGTCCGTCGTGCTTTCGATGACGGCGGACCCCTTTTGAGTCGACCTTTGCGCGGTTCCCTGACGGGGCGATGCGGGAGTGGCTCGCACGCGAGCGCCGTGTGTTAAGGTACGCGACAGCGCTGCGTCGCTTTGGTAGTGTGCTGCAAGATTCGGTGTGCCAGCAGCTTCTATGGGCGATATCGGAGCCTGTGCCCGAGACGATGGCTCTTCCTGCCCCATAGCCGCGCGGAGGTTCCTTTCCCTCAACATTATGCACAGCGCTTTCAGGTTTACCGCCTGGCGGCGAGAAGCGCCACCGGGCGGTAAACGAGGTCGCTGCGGTGCCCCGGCGGGCCTATCATCTTCCCGATGGGCGCTTTGCCCGCAGCTGTCGAGCAGGGAGGTATCCATGTCAAAGGACCGAGCAGAGAGCAAGTTCCTCACCGTGGAACCGGACATTCAGGTCCACTACTGGGACAAGGGCGAGGGAGACGCCATCGTCTTCATCCCGGGCCTTACGTTCTCGGGCGAGATCTTCAGGCATCAGCTCGAACACTTCTCGGACCGCCACCGCGTGATCGCCGTCGACCCGCGTGGCCAGGGCCTCTCCACCAAGACCGTTCACGGTAACGACTACGTCACTCACGGTGCGGACGTCAAAAGGCTCGTGGACGCCCTCGGCCTCGAGAACGTGACGCTCGTGGGTTGGTCCACCGGCAACCTAGAGGTCTGGAGCTACCTGGAGCAGGCAGGCTACGACAAGGTCGCCGGCGTCGTCACGATCGACATGAGCCCGCTGCCGCTCTGTGAGGATCCGGCCTGGTGGACCGAGGGCACGCCTGCTGAGCTCTTTGAGGTGGCCACGCGCGTCCTCATCCACCCCGAGAGCGCGGAGGCCTTCTGGGATGAGTACCTCACGCAGGTCATGATGCAGCGTGAGCTCGACGCCGACGAGCACGAGTACCTGATGGACATGAGCCGCCGCACGCCCCACTGGGTGGCCCGCCAGCTCTTCTGTGACGCCATCCTCAGCGACTACCTCGAGGTCGCCAGGACGGCCGCCAAGACCGTGCCCACGCTCATGTACGTCGCCAAGCACTGGGCCGACGTGGCCGAGCCCTTCTGCCACGCGCAGTTCCCCGAGACGTCCACCTGCGTCATGGGCGGCCACCTCATGGCCTACGAGTACCCGGAGAGGTTCAACGCCCGCCTCGAGGAGTTCCTCGAAAGCGAGCGGCGGTAGCCACGAGTGGTTCGGGCACCTTACCTCCCAACCGTTTCCCTTCCCCCATCTCGAGCAGCCCTCTCATGAGGTCGGCAGCCTTACGTTCCCGTACCGTCGACCTTGGGGGGTGCGGCACGGGGCGCTTCCGCGCAGCCAGGCCTCAGGCCGAGGCCTGCGGATCCCCGGTGCAACCCCCCCGCAGCCTGGCGGGGGGTTGCCCGGACGCATTTGCCCAGTTGGGCCACTTCCCATAGTGCCCCGCAGGCTGGCGGGGGGTTGTGCCCCGCGTCCCGGTGCACTCGAAACCTTTGTTGGGCATCACAGCATGGCCACGAAGCATCGGTCCGAGATACCGTTCGGGGTTCTCGGGGACTGGTCACCTAGCCCGTACTACCCACCAGAATTCTCAAAGAGTTATAAAGAACTGCGGTATCTATACCACAGGGTACCCATGGGTACCTGCTTTCGTGGTCCTCCACGGCATGCCATGCCTTGAATGAAATCAGTGTTTCTCTTAGAATCGGCTCGCCTCGGCAGAGGCCGGCGCTAAGAAGGCACGGTTCTCAGGGGGGGCGTAAGCGCTTGCGCAGCGCCAATGCAAACACTAAGGAGTACCAGAACCAACGTTCGGATGCCCTGCTGGGGGCACTGCAAGTTTGGCCCGGGAATCTCATGAAGGGGATGCGTATGTTTTGTCTGAATTGCGGAAGAGAGGCCAAGGAGGGGCAGGCCTTCTGCGGAAACTGCGGCAGCAAGCTGCCCGTCGCTTCGGATTCAGTCTCCTCGACTTTCCCCACTCCCGAAGCGCCTACGACCGTTCCGGTGACGTCGGCACCTTCCTTCGCGTCTCCGTCCCAGGATGTCTCCTTGCCCTCTGGTCCCGCTGCACCTGCGGCGAGGCCGGTCCCCACGGCTACCACACCTTTCTCGGCGCCAGCAGTCGCGCCTGGCCCAGCGCCTGCGCCCACGCCCACCGTCTCGCCCATGTCCGCATCCACCGGTGTTTCGACCTCGACTCAGACGCCGGCTGCTGCTCCGGCTTCTTTTCCGGATCCCACTCCGACCCCAACATTTGGTGCACCCGTGAACCCGTCGTCCCAGCCCCAGAGCTTCGCGCCTCAGACTTCCATCGCTGCCGCCCAGCGGGACGCCTCCACGCTGCAGTCTGCCTTTCAGCCCCAGCAGGTGAGTGGGAGCGGCTGGGCGGAAGGTTCCTCACATGTCCAGGTGCAGGCCGCCAGCCTCGTCAATGGGACCAAGGCTACCTGGTCGACGCCCTATGCCATCGTCTCTCTTGTGGGTAAAGTCATCGCGGTCATCGCCCTGCTGATGCCCTGCGTCAGCTCTCCGCTCCTCAAGGCCCAGCTGTCCTCGGGTGGCTCCTCGCTCTTCTCGATCCTCTCCAACTACACTCAGGCATCTGAGCTGCAGGATATTGCCAGGGGCGAGTGGAGCATGTGGTCCCTCAATGGTCTCGCGAATTCCGTCAATAGTCTCGTGAGCTCTCTAAACAAGGCCTGGGAAGCCTATGGAAGCAGCCTTGGCTCGGGATATGCCAGCGGCGGGTCAAACCTAGAGCCCCTTGCTAGCTTGATCACCACCTTGGCTACCATCGTCACGATTGTGTGGGCCCTCATGATCGTGGCCCTTATCTTCACCATCGTGAGACCCTTCGTCAAGAACGGCAGGCCTGCGGCGCTCGAGCGGAGGAGCGGCATCGACACGGCTATCCTTGTCGTGGTGGGTTTGCTCTGCCTTGCGTGGTGTGGCATCGTGACGAGCGTGAACGGCATCATAATGTCCACCCTCTCGTCCACCCTCTCATCGTACAACCTTCCGACGGTTACTCTGCCGAACTTCCTTGAGGTGCCCCTGTGGCCTTGGGTTGCCGCCATCGTCTCTCTGCTCATGGCGTTCTGGCCGCGCCTGAGCAGGCGTATGGGTCTTAGCGCATAGGTAGTCCGTTCGTTGCGTTAGCGGGGTGGCCTCTCCCATACGGGGGCGGTTCGGCCTTGGACGCACGAGTCGGTCGTGCGGGTGGGCGTCCACGCGGATCCCGCAGGGTCGGCCTGTCCCCGGAGGCAAAGGAGTGTACACAGATTGGCTAAAGTAGCCTCTTGGAGCTGTTTCGGACCATTTGTGTACACTGTTGCACCGTTGTGGACAGACGTGGGGACGCAGGAGTGTACACAAGTCGGCGAGAATGGCCTCTCGACACCGTTTTTTGCCATTTGTGTACACTGTTGCGCTGTGAGCTGTGCCACGAGTTGCGATGCGAGTTGCGTCGGGTGGCACGAGCGCCTCAACCGCCATGGCGTGCCGGCGGCGCCCCCTCGGTGGTCGCCTCTCCCTTGGTCGGAAAACCCTTGGTCGGAAAAACAGGCTCTGCGCGAGTGGTGCCGCCGCTAGGTTTGCGTCTTCGCCGAGACAGCAACCCATGCAAGCCCCCGAGGAGCCGTTTGTATTCTCCCTAGAAGGAGTCGTCACATGACATCCAAGGAAGACATCTCAGGGGCGCCTCTCTCCGTCAGGGCTGTGTTCTTGCGGCCTGATGAGCTGCATACGTGGGCGTTGGGCGTCAAGAGCCTCATCTTTTGCGACAACCGTCTCGTGCTAAGCCATCCGGAGGTGCGCATGCTCGGAGGTGTGCACACTCGTCGACGAGTGTCCCGCGCGAGGCTGGGCGAACGTTCTGGGCGTGGTGAGCATCTTCACGTGCGGCCTGCGGAGGGAGCTTGGTCACTCAGCCGCTGCCGGCGCGTCGTCAACGAGAGCCTCTGAGACTTGGACTTGGACATTCTTGTTGATGCCGTTGTGGACGAGGATTGCGCTGTGGCGTCGGACAAGCTGCGTCTGTCGCGTACCGCGATAACCCCTCAGACGAGGGTTGGATTCACTGGGTGTAGCTCACCGGTATAGTGCAGTGTCGCGCACTCCCAGGCGCTGCAAGAGCTCCATATGTACGGCTTTCCCCTGTGCCACTTCACAAAGAAGGGCACAGGCGAGCTCGATCTGGTCACTGAGAGGAAAGATGGGGCAATCATTGCGCTCGAGATCAAGTCGGGGAGGGGCTACAAGGTGCATGCCGCGATAGACGATGCCCTCAAAATCGAACGCTATCACATCGACGAGGCCTACGTTCTGGCCGAATGTCATGTGGGACGTGATGACACGCTGCTTTATCTCCCAATCTACTCGATCGGGCTTATGAGGAACAGTTGGGCGGGCAGAGGGTAGACGACCTCAGACCGGATATATTTCGCTCGACGGGTAGAGCGCCTCATAACCCGGAGGTTGGTGGTTCAGATCCGCCCCCCGCGATAAAACAGGTTTCTGGATTGATAACTGTAAGCTAGGGCATTCTCTTACAAGCTGGTTTTGACCGGCTATGGTCGAGAATGCGAGACGTGTGGCGCCATCATGTGTCCTGTATGGGGCAGTCCTTGGCGGAAGCGATGGGTAGCCCCTCCCTTGACTCGATCAGTGCCTACTGCCTTGATAAAAGTCTCAACTTGAATTCTCTGATCTTTGCGGCGTATCTGCTCGTCATGATGACGCCTATGATTACCGTCCCAAACTCTATCCCCAGGCACAACCCGCCGCCAAAGTCATCTGCCTTGTTCGTTAGAACCAGAACTAGGTAGACGGTGGCCGAAGCCAGTCCCGCGAGGAACAACCAATGCATCCTCCGTGTGATTTTCAGCTTTTCTTCTCCACTGTACTCTGCGACCTGCAATGCCGTTTCCCTCAGTTCTTCGTTCATGTGCTCACCTTTCCTTTCGCCGTTTAGGATTTCGCGCAGGTCGACTTTATAGAAGTCAGCCAGCTCAACCAATATGTCCAGATCTGGCATGTTTCGTCCGGTCTCCCAGCGAGAAACCGTCCTGCGCGCCACGCCCATTCGCTCTGCCAACTGTTCTTGAGTTACATTGCTTTGTCTCCGGAGCTCCTGAAGAAAATTTCCTACCTTCACCATATCCATTCCTAAATGCCCTCCCTTCTGATTCCAACGTACAGCTTGCCCTCCAGACCGACAAGGACATGAAGTGAGCAAATGCTCCGTTTGCATCGATGAGACACGACGTGTCCCGAAGCTCTGATCAGCTTAGAAACAAGTCACCTGAAGAGCCCATAGAGGTGCACCCAGACGTTGAGGTTGTGCATCTCGTCTCAGACGGTGGCGAGTTGGATCTCTTCGAGTGGGACGCAGTACGCCCCGTCCGTGCCGACGGTTCGTCACAATCCGTCCTTTGATAGGCTGAGACAGCTTGCTTATCTCGCGCAGGTCTCGCTGCCGTTATCGTCGGGCATCGGATTGTCTTTCTGGCACGCGACTTCGCCTGCCCGTACTATACTTTGATACTTTGTTAGGTTCGCTGATAAAGGAGGAAGCATGGCGGAGAAGCCAGAGTGGGTCAAGAGCTTCGCCAGGCCCAGGGGTACCGAGATCAAGCACATACGGGGGCACTGGTACCTCTATGAGAGGGGCAGTATCTACGACCCCAAGATCAAGAGGAGTAGGAAGAAGTCGGGACGATGCCTCGGCAAGATCACGCCCAAGGGACTTGTCGCCAGCGTCAGCCGCAAGGAGAGGGCTGAGCGTGCGCGGGTGGCAGGCTCCACGGCTGCTGGGTGAGGCACGGATCCGGTAGGGGTTGGGCACGCGGGTGCAAGTCATCTCGGACGTCGTGGAAGTGGGCGTCCCGATCCTAGCTGGTAAGCCGTGTCGGTTCAGGTTGGGGCTGGGGTACTCTGCGAGAGGCTTGGGGTGGGCCTGTCAGACCGCTCCTTCCTCAAGAGAAGGGTTGGTAAGCCAGACTCGCGAGCGAGAGGCGGTATCCACACGTGGTTTGGACGCTTTGTCCTTGCCCGCTTCTTCTCCCCTCATCTTAGGAGGCTTCGTGAGTTCGTGTGGGTAGGTGGTTGCGTCACTGTTCCGGTGGCGTGGGCCTCAGGTCCGAGCACCCTGGCATCACGGGGGCCATGGGGCCGTCGATGTCGTGGGACCCGTGACACCGCCCGGTCGCGCGAGCCCAGTCTTGTCGCCCGCCGCCCGGGTGCGGGCACCTGCGGGGTCGGCTTGCCCCCAGGGGCAAGAGTGTACACAGATTGGCTAAAATGGCCTCTTGGAGCTGTTTTGGACCATTTGTGTACACTGTTGCGACGCGAGGATCGTGCGAGCTGCGATGCGAGTTGCGACGCGCACTGAGTCGGGTGGCACGAGTGGCTCAAGCGCCATGGCGCGCCGGCGGCGCCCCCTCGGTGGCCGCCTCCCCCTTGGTCGGGAAAACAGGCTCTATGCGACAGGCTCTGCGCGAGTGGCGCAACCGCTAGCCTAGCGTCTTCGCCGAGGCAGCAACCCACACAAACCCCCGAGGAGCCGTTTGTATTCTCCCTAAAAGTGGAGGCCCTGGTGCCGCCTCGGGGCGCGTACCCGCCTTGCGCGGCCCAGCTGTGCGCTCGGCCGCGAGGGCCTTTGTGTTTTGTCAAGTTAAATTGAGCAAAAATCGCACCAGGATTTGAGCAGAGTTC
>ERZ773022.410-NODE-410-length-35921-cov-6.022612_pt1 | contig 35921 bp, 36 predicted proteins | sample MGYA00580839_ERZ773022 | MGnify/ENA primary metagenome ERZ773022 (study PRJEB29015, sample SAMEA2738020) | human oral metagenome | biome: human oral; feature: human-associated habitat; material: dental | place: China | collected 2044 ... | reverse complement strand
ATTAAGAAGTAAGAATGAAAAATGAAGGGGCGAGGAGAATTAAAAATTAAGAGTTTAAAATGAAGAAATGTAGGGATGTTGAAGCGTGTAATCGTTGAAGCGAATCAAAGCCTGAGGTATTTGCCTGTAACGCTACGGGGATTGCGGGCGATGTCGTCGGGAGTGCCTGCGGCGATAATCTCTCCGCCTGAGGCTCCTGCGTCGGGACCGAGCTCGATGACGTAGTCGGCACATTTGAGCACATCGAGGTTGTGCTCGATTATTATCACCGTATTGCCGTTCGTTACCAAGCGGTCGATGATTTTGAGGAATACGTTGATGTCTTCGAAGTGCAGACCTGTCGTCGGTTCGTCGAGGATGTAGAGCGTTTTGCCAGTGTCGCGTTTGGATAGCTCGGTAGCGAGCTTTATCCTCTGTGCCTCGCCACCCGACAGAGTAGTGGCAGCCTGCCCCAGACGGATATAGCCTACGCCTACGTCTTGCAGCACCTTGAGCTTGCGAACAATATGTGGTATGTTCTCGAAAAACTCTACACTCTGGTTGATAGTCATATCGAGAACGTCGGCAATGGATTTGCCTTTGAATCGAACTTCGAGTGTCTCGCGGTTGTAGCGTTTGCCACCGCAGGCATCGCACTGTATGTAGACATTGGGCAGGAAATTCATCTCGAGCGTCTTGTATCCGTTGCCGTCGCAGACAGGGCACCGCCCGCCCGCAACATTGAACGAGAAGCGTCCCGCTTTGTAGCCGCGTATCTTGCTTTCGTTGAGCTCGGCGAAGAGGTTGCGTATGTCGGTGAAGATATTGGTATACGTCACGGGGTTCGAACGCGGTATACGCCCTATGGGGCTTTGGTCTACTTCGATGACTTTGTCGAGATGCTCGAGTCCTTTTATAGCGGTGTAAGGTAGCGGTGTAGCATTAGAGCGGTAGAAGTGCTTGCTCAGTATCGGATGCAGCGTCTTATTTATTAGCGACGATTTGCCGCTGCCGCTGACACCTGCGATACAGACGAACATACCGAGGGGAATGTCGAGGGTAACGTTTTTCAGGTTGTTGCCTGTGGCACCCGATAGGACAAGGTGTTTGCCGTTGCCCGTACGTCGCTCCTTCGGTACGTCGATAGCTTTCGTACCGTTGAGATAGGCGGCAGTGAGCGTATCGGCTTGCAAAAGCTGTTGCGGTGTGCCGCTAAACACGACCTTGCCGCCGAGACGTCCCGCTCCGGGTCCCATATCCACGACGTAGTCGGCAGAGAGCATCATCTCTTCGTCGTGCTCGACGACAACGACCGAGTTGCCCATATCGCGGAGCTTTTTGAGCGAGTCTATCAGCTTGATATTGTCTCGTTGGTGCAGTCCTATCGAGGGTTCGTCGAGGATATAGAGCACGTTTACCAACTGCGAACCTATCTGCGTTGCAAGCCTTATGCGTTGCCCTTCGCCACCCGATAGAGTCTCGGTGGGGCGTGCCATTGTAAGGTAATTCAATCCGACTTTTAGCAGAAAATCGAGCCGTGTGGATATTTCTTTGATTATCTCCGAAGCTATTTTCAGCTGACTTGCCGAGAGTTTGTCGGGCAGGGTATCTACCCACGTTTTCAGACTGTCGAGCGGCAGAGCCGATATTTCGGCTATATTCTTATCGTCGAGGCGATAGCTTAGAGCCTCCTTATTCAGTCGTGCTCCTTTGCACTCGGGGCAGGTCTGAGTGTTGTAAAATTGCCCCGCCCACTTCTGCTCCGATGCCGTTGCCGACTCGTCGTTGTGTAACTCGATATAATGAATAAGCCCCTGATAGCTCGTATTGTACGAGTATCCTCCATCGCCTTGCGAGAACTCTATATCGAGGTTGTCTGCCGAGCCGTTCATTATCTCGTCGAGTCCCTCCTCGGGTATCTTCGCTATCGGTGTATCGAGGTCGAAGCCGTGTTTGCGACCGATTGCCTCTATTTTTCGGAATATGGACAGGGTGCTTTTTGCCTTGCCTATCGGCAATATGCCGCCCTGTGCTATGCTCAGCCGTCGGTCGGGGATTATTTTGTCCATATCCACCACATTTACCGTGCCTATGCCGTTGCATCGGGGGCAGGCGCCTTTGGGGGTATTGAACGAGAAGTTGTGTGGGGCTGTCTCGGCGTATGCAAGCCCTGTCTTGGGGCACATCAGCAGCGAGGAGAAGTATTGCGGCGTGTGGCTGTCGCGCTCCATTATCATCATAACGCCCTCGCCGAGCTTCATTGCGAGTCGTATGCTTTTAGCAATGCGTTCGGTATCTTTGGTGTCGACCACTATTTTGTCGATTACTACTTCGATGTCGTGGTTTTTGTACCTGTCGAGCTTCATTCCGAGCGTTATCTCCTGCATCGTGCCGTCGATACGCACGTTGGAGTAGCCCTTTTTTCGTATGTTTTCGAACAGCTCGCGGTAGTGTCCTTTGCGGTTCTTGATCAGCGGGGCAAGTATGAGGCAGGCTTTGCCCGAATATTTGTCGAATATCATCGCTAATATCTGCTCTTCGGTGTACCGTACCATTTTCTGCCCGCTGGCATACGAATACGCCTCGCCCGCACGCGAGTAGAGCAGTCGGAAAAAGTCGTAAATCTCGGTAGTGGTGCCTACGGTCGAACGTGGATTTTTCGACACGGTCTTCTGCTCGATGGCGATGACAGGGCTCAGTCCCGATATCTTGTCGACGTCGGGACGCTCCATATTGCCTATGAAGTGCCGTGCGTACGCCGAAAATGTCTCGATATAACGCCGTTGCCCCTCGGCGTATATGGTGTTGAATGCCAGCGACGACTTGCCGCTGCCGCTCAGCCCGGTGATGACCGAGAGCTTGTAGCGGGGGATGTCTACGTCTATATTTTTGAGGTTGTGCGTACGAGCTCCGAGCACCTCTATCTTTTTGTCTTGTTCCACTATAACGCTATACTCCTAAAAAAACAGTGCAAAAATAGTAAATAAGTTTTATTCGATGGGAGGAAATTTTACAAAGTACTGTTTGCCGAGTCTAAGACAAGACTTTGAATGTATGGGGCATTAGCTCATTGTCTGCAAAAAAAATCGGCTTCTGCGTATCAAATAAAAGTATCGTTTTTGTGTATGTATAAAAAAAACACTATTTTTGCAGCCTGAAATGGATTGCCACCATTAGTAGCTCTGTTTTATAATCGAGAAAAGTAGAATGTCTAAGAATATAAATTTAAACTTATAATTTTAAAATAAAAAGATTTTTATGGAAAACCAAAAGCAAACAACAAAGAAAGGGATCAAAAAGTCTCGTGGCGTCAACGCATCAATTGTGATTTTAGTATGTCTAATATTGGCAGTATTGTTCTTCCGTTACGTATTGGGAAATCCCTCTAACTTCGAAGACGGCAATATCGACAATCACCCGCTCAACCTTCTTGGTACTATGTACAAAGGTGGATTTGTGGTACCTATTATTTTGACATTGTTGCTTACAGTGATTGTTATTTCGGTCGAAAGATTTTTTGCTCTCAACAAAGCAAAAGGTAAAGGCAACTTGATAAAGTTCGTAGCCGAAGTCAAAGAAGAACTCACCAAAGGCAATATCGATGCCGCTCAGAAATTGTGCGACAAACAGCAAGGTTCCGTAGCCGCTATCGTAGATGCAGGTTTGACAAAATACCGTGAAGTAGAATCGCTCAACGTAGCTAACGAAATAAAGATACAAGCTATAAAAGACGAAATCGAAGAAGCTACCGCAATACAACTGCCGTCGATGCAGCAAAATCTACCTATCGTAGCTACTATATCTACTCTGGGTACTCTTATGGGACTTTTCGGTACTGTATTGGGTATGATTCGTGCATTCCAGGCTCTTGCCGGTGCGGGTGGTGTAGACTCTATGGCTCTTTCGGTAGGTATCTCGGAAGCTCTTGTAAATACTGCTTCGGGTATTGCTACTGGTGCTTTGGCTATCATATCTTATGCTTTCTATAGCGGCAAGGTCGACAATATGACTTATGCTATCGAAGAGGTAAGTTTCGCTTTGGCTCAAACTTATTCGGAAACGCATAAATAATATTATCAGCTTACTTATTTTATAATTTCAAAAAACAAGATTATTTCTGAAACGGAAAAAAGATAGATGTTTTTCGATTTCAAAAATATACGATAATTTATGGGAAAAGTAAAGGTAAAAAAACAGAGTACGTTCATCGATATGACTGCGATGAGTGATGTTACCGTGCTGTTGCTTACTTTCTTTATGCTTACCTCTACATTCGTGCAGAAAGAGCCTATTACGGTAAATACGCCTGCATCGGTGTCGGAGGTGAAAGTGCCGGAACAAAATACGGTTACTATCCTTGTGGATAAGGACGGTAAAATATTCCTTGCAATGGACAATCCGGACGAATTGGAAAGGACAGCCGAACTCGTAGCATCACAATATAATATTACTTTTACACCTGAACAAAAAAACGCTATTCGTAGGCTTACCTCTTTTGGAGTACCTATCAGAGAGTTACCCGCATATTTGGACAAGACTGTAGAAAAACAGGATGCATATATGCAAGAACAACTCAAAGTGCCAAACAATCCGCACATAGGTATCCCCAACCAAGAGTCTGAAGAGCCTGCTGCCGAAGGTAGAAAGACTATCGACCCTAAAAACGAATTTAAAGTTTGGATAGATAGCGCTACCAAAGGCAAAGCCATCGGAGAGGTGAAGTTGGCTATAAAAGCCGATAAGACTACCAATTATCAGGTTGTAAAGAAAGTAATAAGCGATTTGAGAGATTTGCACAAGAACGAATATCTTTTGGTAACTAATCTGAGGACTGCTTCGTCAGACTAATATTAACAATTTCAATAAAAAGTACAAGAATATGTCAGAAGTACAAGTGAAAGATGAAGGTGGGAAGAAAAAGGGAAGGCAGAAGAAGCAAGTCCTAAGGGTCGATTTCACCCCTATGGTGGATATGAATATGTTGCTGATAACCTTTTTTATGTTCTGTACGACACTACTCAAACCTCAGGTGATGAATATCACGATGCCGGCAAAAGACAAAGTAAAAGAAGAAGAAGGCACACAATTCAGAGCTTCTACGGCTATTACTATTCTTCTTGGCGACGACAACGATATTTATTACTACGAAGGTAAACCTACTAAGGAAAACTTGAACGATACCGCTTTTTTGAAGCGTACCACATACAACCAAGACGGTATACGTGCCGTACTGATGAGGAAAAATGAGGGAACGTACCAGAAAATACAGGAACTCAAAGAGAAGCGTAGTAAAGGACAGATAAGTGAGAAGTATTTTACCGAGCAGGTAAAAGAGATACAAACCGATGCGAACAAGAATCTTAAGATAGCTCCAAACGTATTGATAAAACCTTCGGACAAGTCGTCGTACAAAAATATGGTAGACGCTCTCGACGAAATGTTGGTATGCAATATAGGATTCTATCAGATAGCCGAGCTTACAGACGACGAAAGAAATCTTTTGTATCTGAAGTCGAATAGAACCAAACCCGACTATCTTACCAAAGCTCAAAGGGAATCGCTCGGAGTTAAATAACTATTAAAAAGATTGTAAGTAGTATGGCAAAAGATTTTGATTTACAGTCGCCGCAATGGCTCGAAATTCTTTTCGAAGGCAAAAACAAACGTTACGGTGCATACCAGTTGAGAGACGATTCGTCGAACCGACACATAAAGTCGTTGATAGTGGTAATCGTGCTTGGACTTGCAGCTATCTTTCTACCGGATATCATAGAGAATATGATTTTAAGTAAGAAGACGGTAGCACAAGACGAAGCTTTCGCTCAGACGGAATTCAATACCACCCAAGAGCAGAAGAAGCCCGAACAGCAACAGGAAGAAATGGTTATACCGCAAGAAACTCGGGAGTTAGCCAAGTCTATTATGGTTACAGAGGCGAAGATTGTTGACTCGGAAGAGATTCGAGAGCAAAACCTTGCTCAGGCAAACGATGTTCTGAAAGACATCGATGCCGTAATCGCTACGAAGACAGTCGAAAACGGTGTTACCGACGGAAGCGGGTTCAACCCCGACGACTACAAGCAGGTAGTGGAAACGACCACCCCCGAAACAGAAAAAATCTATACTTGGGTGCAAGTAAAGCCTTCTTTTCCTGGCGGTGAAGAGGCTCGTCTGAAATGGTTGAAGGAAAACCTCGAATATCCGCAACAGGCAGTTGCCGACGAAATACAGGGACTTGTACAGGTAGGTTTCGTCGTAGAGAAAGACGGTTCGATTACCGACGTAAAGGTGGTACAGAGTGCTCACTCCACACTCGACAGAGAGGCTATCCGTTTGGTGAAGGCTATGCCTAAATGGATTCCCGGTAAGCAAAACGGTAATACCGTTAGAGCTTATTTCACTCAACCGATACGTTTCGTACTTAGAAACTAAGATACCTCTCTCTATGCAAAAATACGATGGCAAGGCACTAACACTCGTAATATTCGAGTCGGTAATGGCAGTCTTTTATCTTGTTGCAGGTGTGTCGTTACTGGTTTGGGAGAGAGCTGAGGTTTTAATACAGTTTAAGACTATTCGTATAATTGTGGGAGTGGTGATATTGCTTTATGGCATCTTCAGAGTTTATAGAGCGATAAGGAAAATATTTTAATAGAAGAGTAAAATTGATTTTTTTGTGATACCGATTATATCTATTGGGTAGTCGGTATCATTTTATTTTAGATAAATAGACTTTTAAATATCGGAACTATGCATAGACCAATACTTATTATAACCCTAATATCTATCGTTGTATTCGGGTGCCGACACAAGCAGGCCGACAGCGACGATACGCTCGTGTCGGGGGTGATAGCTATCGCTGCCGACGAGAATATGCAGAATATACTAGAGGCAGAGCTCGACGCTTTTTCGGTGCATTACCCCGAAGCATTTGTATTCCCTAAATATCTCGAAGAGAAAGAAGCTATCCGCTACCTTATCGACGACTCGGTGAAACTTATTGTCGTGGGAAGAGACCTTGATATCAGAGAGAAAGAACTACTACCAAAGACACGTGTAATACGAAAATATCCTTTCGGTTACGAGGGAATAGCTTTCATCATCAATAAACAAAATACCGACAGCATACTGAGCCCTAAACAGATAAAACAGCTAATAATGGGGCAGATAAACAGTTGGAAAGAGATAAACAAAAACTCGCCTCTCGGTACGGTGAAGATATTTTTCGTCGATAAGAGCAATGGCGTTATGCGTTACATATCAGACTCTATCACACGGGGGTCGCAAGATGTATCGAAGCACTTCTACGTCGTAGGCGAGGGGCAAAACATTTTCGATAAAATAGCCGAAGACCCAAATAATATCGGGATAGTCGGTATGAACCAGTTTGGCAACCTCAATTCGGTGCAGTACGAGGCAAATAGCAGCAAGGTACGTATAGTAAGGATTTCGAAAGGCGACAAGGCAACTCTCTCCGATAGCTATCTGCCCTATGCAGGCGACGTCTACAACGGCAATTACCCTTTTTGGCGCCCGCTATACGTGATTATATCAGAATCGCGCGAAGGGCTTGCGAGGGGCTTATGTTTTTTCCTCACACAACAAATAGGACAAAAGGTAGTACTCAAAGCGGGAATTATGCCTATCACCGATGTACACAAGACTATGACGCGTTGGGACGAATAACACAAAGTAATTATAAAAAGCAAGATAAATAACTCTTTATAGTGATTGACAGACAGAGTTTGCAATGTTAACTTTGCAAGTTTTGTCGCGTTGTTTACTATAAAAAGAAAGATACAAGATATATTATGCAGAAGCTATCGGAACTGAAGCCACAGATGAAAGGCTGTATTGTAAAGGTACACGGCTACGGCGGTTTCCGTAAGAGAATCGTGGAGATGGGTTTCATAAAAGGTAAAGTAGTGGAGGTGATGAAGGAAGCTCCGCTTGGTGACCCTATCACGTATAAAATAATGGGTTATGAGGTATCGCTTAGGCGTAGCGTTGCCGCTCAGATAGATATCGTTTCAGAAGAAGAGGCATCGAACGTTATTAAGGCACAGTGCGATGAATATCACGGAACCATCAGCGAAGACGACTTTCGAAGCATAGCTCTCGAGAGGCGAAAGCAGATTAATATAGCCCTTGTGGGCAATCCGAACTCGGGGAAATCGACGCTTTTCAACGCTCTTACCGGTATGCACGTCAAGGTGGGCAATTATAGTGGTGTTACCGTCGATATAAAGAGTGGCAGCGTTACGTATAAGGGTTATAACTTCCATTTTACAGACCTACCCGGCACGTATTCTATTTCGGCTTTCTCGCCCGAAGAGAGGCTTGTGCGTAATCACATAGTAGGCGACAAACCCGACGTTGTCGTCAACGTCGTCGACTCGGGCAACCTGGAGCGAAACCTCTATCTGACGACACAAATCATCGATATGAACATACGTTCGATAGTGGCTCTCAATTTCTACGATGAGTTCCGCAAACGAGGCGACAGTCTCGACATCGAGCGACTCAGTAAACTTATTGGAATACCAATAGTACCTACTTCGGCAGCTCTCAAGCAGGGTATCGACGACCTCCTCGACGCCATCATAAAACTCTACGAGGGAGCCGACATTATCGACGGCAACGGGCAGTTGATAGATGCTATCAAAGACGACGCTCTCATAGAGCGTTACCACCATATAGTCGAGCTCGAACACAAGCACGGCAAGCGGCACTCCTCTGCCGACATCGTCGGCGACAAGAGACTGCACGAGATAGTGAGACACATACATATAAACTATGGTAACGTCATCGAGAAGGCTATCGACAACATCAAAAGGGTCTATTCCGTCAACGAAGGTGCCGACGATAGCTTTACACCGCGTTACATAGCCATCCAACTCCTACAACACGACAAAGATATAGAGGCTATTGCAGCCATTTATTCCAATTATGGCAAAGTGGTCGAAGTAAGAGACGAGGCTTGCCGTCGTATAGAGGAGGAGCTGAAGACAAGTGCTGCAAATGCTATAATGGATGCTAAGTATGCTTTTATCGACGGTGCATTGAAAGAGACATTCTTCGCTGCCGAGGTTCCCGATTATATTACCACTACATCGAAGATAGACCGAATAGTTACACATAAGTATTTGGCTTATCCCATATTTGCCGCTATCATTTATCTTATGTTCGAGGCTACCTTTTCGCTCGGGCAGTATCCTATGGATTGGATAGAAATGGGTGTCGGTCTCTTCTCGGAGTGGTTATCGAATGTGATGCCAAGCGGTATACTAAAAGACTTACTTGTCGATGGTATAGTTGCCGGTGTGGGGGCTGTCATTGTGTTCCTTCCAAATATACTTATACTCTATTTCTGTATGACTCTTCTCGATGCTTCGGGGTATATGGCTCGCGCTGCTTTCATTATGGATCGTATTATGCACAAAATAGGTTTGCACGGCAAGTCGTTCATACCGTTGATGATGGGATTCGGTTGCTCGGTTCCTGCTATAATGGCTACTCGCACGATAGAGAATCGCAATTCTCGTATGATAACCATTCTCGTTACATCTTTCATCTCGTGTAGCGCCAGACTACCCGTCTATATCCTACTGATAGGTACTTTTTTCGCAAAATACCAAGCTCTCGTGATGTTTTGCATCTACTTCACCGGCATAATAGTAGCCGCTCTTAGCGCTAAACTATTCAAGAAAATAATTTTTAACCGTAACGATACACCGTTCGTTATGGAGCTGCCCTCTTATCGTATGCCTCAGATAAAATATGTCCTACGCGATACGTGGGAGAAGGGCTCGCAGTATCTGAAAAAGATGTTTACTACCATTCTCGTCGGTACTATCATTATTTGGGCACTTTCGTATTTCCCGCAGAGTTCTTTGGACGATAAGGCAAGTCAGCTCGAACACTCTTATATGGCTTCGATGGGCAAAACGGTAGAGCCTGTACTTCGCCCAATAGGTTTCGACTGGAAGATGACTGTCGCCGTCATTACCGGGGCAGCTGCAAAAGAGATGGTTCTAAGCACTATCGGCGTGCTTTATGGTGTCAACGAAGACAATATCGAGCTCTCGCTACCCGACAAACTTCGTAGTGCCGTCTATAGCGATGGTTCTAAGGTGTATACCACAGCCTCTGTAGTATCTCTGCTACTTTTCGTACTGCTATACTTCCCTTGTATTGCCGCTATCATTACCACTCGCAACGAGACAGGTTCATGGCTCTGGGCTTTATTTGTTGTCGGCTATACTACGACTATTGCGTGGATAATCTCTTTCATAGTTTACAACGTTATCACCTATGGTGTGGTACAGGAAGTTATCGTTGGCGTAGTCATACTTCTATGTCTTCTGTTCATCGCTCGTCGTATCGTAGAGCGAAAGGGCGGTAAGACCAAATGCGACTCGTGCCGTATGTGTTAGAACACTATTATAGAGAACAATACGGATTAGATATTATCTTTTCGTTTTTGTTTTATATTGATAAGTAGTATTACCTTTGCTCTACACCGAGTAGAGGTAATATTTTTTATTGCTACCACTCTACTCTACCTCATTTTTGGCGTTCTCATCGGCTCACATACTATACTTTTTATTCTTCTTTCCTTAGTCTCAGAATTTTATGCTACATTTGCACACATATTATAATAGAGGCTATCCTATGGCAAAGATAATAGTTCAGAATACGGAGATAACAGTCTTATCGCAAAACGACAAAGACTACATTTCACTTACCGATATGGCAAACGGCAAACAAAGCGAAAGTCGTGCTGCCGACATCATCAAGAATTGGATTCGAACAAGATACACCATTGAGTTTCTTGGTACTTGGGAAATGATACACAATCCCAATTTTAAAGTGGTCGAATTTGACCACTTTAGGATGCAAGCAGGTTTGCCAAATTTCGTTATGAGTGTAAGCGAGTGGATTGAGAAAACCAATGCCATCGGTATCATAGTCAAGAAAGGACGCTATGGTGGCACATACGCTTTCAAGGATATTGCTTTTGAATTTGGCACAGCAATTAGCGTAACTTTCAAGCTCTATTTGATTAACGAGTTCCAAAGACTTAAAGAGGAAGAACAGAAGCAACTTGGATGGACTGCTAAAAGAGAACTATCCAAAATCAACTATCATATTCATACCGATGCCATTAAGAACCACTTGATACCAGAAGAAATCACTTCGGCACAGGCCAGTATCATCTATGCCGAAGAGGCAGATGTATTAAATGTAGCTATGTTTGGAATGACTGCTAAGCAATGGCGCGAGACCAATCCCGACCTGAAAGGCAATATCCGTGATTATGCCACTATCAATGAACTGATATGTTTGTCGAATATGGAAAATATCAATGCTGTGCTTATCAATGAGGGAATCCCACAAAGCGAAAGGCTTGTGAAACTCAACCAGATTGCTATTCAACAAATGCACGTATTGGAGGACAATAATAAAAACCTATTAAAATTGTAGTTATATGAGTATTTTTTTTCGGAAATATCAGAAAAATGGAAGCTATAAGCTAAGCAGGAAGATGATATGCATTATTTCTTTCATATAAAAGAAGCATTAGAAGTTCTTAGTGGCGAAAGTTTTATGTTGTATGTAGAAAAGGGAGTTGTTAGTCTGCAATTAGCCAATATATCTTAAACCTCTGTAATGAAAATGCGTCAACAGGACACAAGATTTTTACAGAACAGTTGTCATTCAAGAACTTCCCCCTTCAATGAGCTGTATGCCTTACCAAATGGGAAATATACAACGTATGCAATTATTTTGTACCTTTGCGAGCTAATTATAGTTTTTCTTTGAATGCTAATACAATTTTGTCAGTGCAGAGAGTAACACCCAAAAAGTATTTCGGTCAGCATTTCCTCAAAGATCTCAGGATTGCCGAACGAATAGCGGAAACTATTCCCGACAATATTAAAAATATTTTGGAAATCGGTTCCGGCACAGGTGCATTGACACAGTTTCTATTGAAAAAGAATGACACGAATCTGCTCGCAATAGAGATAGACAAAGAGAGTTGTGCCTATCTCGGTGAGCACTATCCGCAGCTGAGAGTATTCAGAGACGATTTCCTCACATTCGACTTCGACCGAATATTCGACGGTGAGCCCTTCGGCATAGTCGGCAATTTCCCGTACAATATCTCGACCGAGATACTCTTCAAAGTACTCGACAACCGAAGCCGAATACCTTTCTTTGCGGGAATGTTCCAGAAAGAAGTCGCCGAGCGTATCTGTGCCGCACACGGCAATAAAGTGTACGGTATAACGAGTGTTCTGACGCAGGCTTTTTACCTCACGGAATATCTTTTTACGGTCTCCGAGCAAGTGTTTGTGCCTCCGCCTAAGGTCAAATCGGCTGTTATTCGCCTGACAAGAAAAGAGCAACAAACGCTCGACTGCAACGAACGACTCTTCTTCTCGATAGTGAAAACAGCCTTTAACCAAAGACGCAAAACGATGCGCAACTCGCTCAAAACGTTCAACGCCGACTTGTCGGACAAAACGTTCGACCTACGACCCGAACAGATAAGCCAAGAGCAGTTTATAGAGATAACAAAACTCATTCAAAATCAATCAATCTGAGAAACAGTCTGCCTCGATTCTTTTAGCGGAGTGTTTCTCTGGAAAAAACGAAAATAAAGATATGGCAGAATTCAGATTTTTTTACAAAGAAGATAACCGCATAAAAATGTCTCGCACTATCGAGACAGTGAAGACCGTTCCAATCGAAAACTTCCTTTGGATAGACCTCAACGACGTAACGGTAGAGGTAGAGAGCGAACTCGAACAGTTCCTCAAAATCTATATTCAGGAAGAAGAAGAGATGGAAGAGATAGAGATTTCGTCGCGTTATATCGAGACAGCCGATTCCATCGTAGTCAATTCGCAATTCCTACTCGACAACTTCGAAGAAGAGACCGTCTCTCTGATACTGAAAAACGGCATTCTCATCTCTGTACGCAGCAAACATCTACACTCATTCAACGAGATAGTGAAAAAGATTTTTGCCAACCCTCGCAACTATCTGTCGGGGTACTCTATTTTTGTAGATTTGCTCGCTACCCGTGTCGATTACGACGCCGATATGATAGAGGATATGGCTCGACAGATAACCGAACTTTCGAACGAGATAAAGACCGAAGACAATGCCGACGACGACGCACTTATAGCCGTCAAAAACCTACAAGAAAAGACGATGATAATACGCGAAAATATTGTCGACAAGCAGCGTGTCTGCTCCAATATGCTCAAAAGCGTACTTATGCCGGGCGAGGCAAAAGCGAAGCTATCTATCATTATCAAGGATATAAACTCGCTTTTCGAACACACCCGCTTTTCGTTCGACAGGCTCGAGTATCTGCAAGACGCCATCATCGGTCTTATCAACATACAGCAAAACAAGATAATAAAGATTTTCACCATCGTATCGGTAATTTTTATGCCGCCTACGCTGATAGCAAGTATCTATGGAATGAATTTCACCGAATTCTCGATATTGCAATGGCGATACGGAGTACTGTTTTCGATAGTACTGATGATACTTTGCGTAGTGGGTATCTTGTGGTTCTTCAAAAAGAAAAAATGGTTTTAGACAATAATAATCAATCAAAAACATACATACACATAACGATATGGCTCTAATAAAAACAGTAAGGGGCATCGAACCCAAGATGGGCGACCGATGTTTTTTGGCAGAGAATGCCACAGTAATAGGCGACGTAGTGATGGGCAACGACTGTTCGATTTGGTTCAATGCCGTACTCCGTGGCGATGTAAACTCCATTCGCATAGGCAATAACGTCAATATTCAAGACGGTGCGGTGCTGCACACGCTCTACGAGAAGTCGCAGGTACATATAGGCGATTTCGTCTCTATCGGGCACAATGCGGTAGTACACGGCGCCATCATCAAAGATTATGCTCTGATAGGAATGGGTGCCGTAGTGCTCGATAACGCCGTCGTGGGCGAAGGAGCTATCGTGGCGGCAAATGCTCTGGTACTCTCTAATACGGTCATAGAGCCCAACACTATCTGGGCGGGAGTGCCGGCTAAGTTCGTCAAAAAAGTCGAGCCCGAGCAGGCAAAAGAGATAAACCAAAAAATCGCCCACAACTACACCACGTATGCTTCGTGGTTTGCCGACCCCGAAGGCTGCAAAAACATATCGGAGTAAAGGAAATTGATTCCGACGATATAAATTATTTCCCCAAAAGGCTACCCTCATTTTGAGGTAGCCTTTTAAATTATATCACAAACAAAAAACAAGCCGTCTTTCGGACTCGAAAAACGGCTTATCTCTTTATTCAATCCACCGAAGGATCAATTATTTGCTTCAGATGGAGTATTATCTTCTTTAGGAGCTTCTATCTCAGATGGTTCGCTACTTTTTGTTGCTTCCACTACTGCTGCTTCTTTAGCCGATTCCGCTGTTTTCTTACTTCTACGTGTACGAGTAGTCTTTTTAGCGGCTTTTTCTTTCAGCATATTTTCGTTGTAGTCTACCAACTCTATTATGCACATTTCGGCAGCATCACCTAAACGATTACCCGTCTTCAAGATACGTGTGTATCCTCCCGGACGATCGGCTATCTTTGTAGAAACCTCACGAAATAATTCGGTAACGGTATTTTTATCTTTCAGGCTAGCAAAAACGATACGGCGCGAGTGCATAGTATCTTCTTTAGACTTAGTCAGAAGGGGTTCTATGAACTTACGGAGAGCTTTTGCTTTTGCTACGGTAGTAGATATTCTTTTATGTTTTATCAGCGAGCAAGCCATATTAGAGAGCATTGCAGAGCGATGCGAGGCTGTGCGTCCTAAGTGATTTATTGTTCTGTTGTGTCTCATTTCTTTTACAATTCTTTATCAAGTTTATACTTCGATACATCCATACCAAACGATAGGTCTAGACTTTCTAATTTTTGTTCTAATTCAGTCAATGATTTTTTACCGAAATTTCTGAATTTCAATAACTCAGACTTTGGTATTCGAGCCAAATCTCCGAGTATTTCGAGGTCTGCCGATTTAAGACAGTTCAAAGCACGCACCGACAAATCGAGATCTGTCAATTGGGTTTTGAGCAATTTACGTTTTTTCAGAAAGTCTTGGTCGTATTCATTTGTTTCAGCCGAATCGTCTATATCAAGAGTAATCTTTTCGTCGGTAAACAACATAAAATGTTGAATTAAGATTTTAGATGCCTCTTTGAGTGCTTGCTTGGGATGTATAGAACCGTCCGTAACAATCTCCATTATAAGACGGTCGTAGTCGGTCTTCTGCTCTACACGTTCAGGTTCGACGGAATACATCACATTTCTGATAGGTGTAAATATAGCATCTATACCAATGACTCCTATCTCTTTAACAATGCTTTTATTTTCGTCGGCAGGCATATAACCTCTTCCTTTTTCAATTTTCAACTCCATCGTAAATTTTGCACTCTTATCCATAGTACAAATAATGTGATCGGGGTTCAAAACCTTGAAATTAGATAGTTTGTCTTCCAAGTCTTTAGCTTTTAGCGATTCTTTATTAGATACACTAAGCAATACGGTTTCACTTACATCGGCTGCGTTACCTATATTCTTAAAACGAACTTCCTTGAGATTCAATATAATATTTGTAACATCGTCGATTACATTGGGTATAGTATCAAATTCGTGTACAACTCCACTAATTTTTAATGACGTAATAGCATATCCTTCGAGCGAAGAGAGCAATACTCTACGAAGAGCGTTTCCGATAGTGATACCATAACCCGGCTCCAAAGGGGCAAACTCGAATTTACCTTTCGATTCGGTCGCCTCTATCATATGTACCTGATTAGGTCTTTGAAATGCTAATATTGACATTAAAATTATGCTTTTGAATAAAGTTCTACAATAAGTTGTTCTTTTATGTTTTCAGGTATGTCTTCTCTTTCGGGGATATGAAGAAATTTACCTGCCATAAGATTTTTGTCCCATTCGAGCCAAGGATATTTCGACTGACTGTTTCCTGCAAGTGCATTTGTAATGACAACCATCGATTTATCTCTTTCTCTTACTCCTATAACATCGCCTTGCTTTACTATATACGAAGGAATATTCAATACTTCACCGTTTACAACTATATGCTTGTGATTCACCAATTGGCGAGCAGCTGCACGAGTGGGAGCTATACCCAGACGGAAAACCACATTGTCTAAACGACACTCCAACAACTGAATAAGTATAGCACCGGTAATACCTTTCTTTCGCTGAGCCAAAGCAAACATATTTCTAAACTGTTTTTCGAGTACTCCGTAAGTATATTTAGCTTTCTGCTTCTCTTTCAGTTGTTTGGCATATTCCGATTTTTTACGACTACGCGACTGTCCATGTTGTCCGGGAGGGAAGTTCTTACGAGCCAATACTTTATCGTGTCCAAAAATTGGTTCGCCGAATTTACGTGATATTTTTGACTTTGGTCCTATGTATTTTGCCATTTTCTAATAATTTTAAAGTTTTAATATTATACTCTTCTACGTTTTGCCGGACGACATCCGTTGTGTGGAAGAGGTGTTACATCAATTATTTCGGTGATTTCGATACCTGCACCATGTACGGTTCTGATAGCCGATTCACGACCGTTACCTGGACCCTTCACGTAAGCTTTTGCTCTACGTAATCCTAAATCGTAAGCCACTTTTGCACAGTCTTGCGCTGCCATTTGTGCTGCATAAGGAGTGTTCTTTTTCGAACCCCTGAATCCCATTTTTCCAGCCGACGACCAAGAAATCACCTGACCTTCGCTGTTGGTAATGCTCACAATTATATTGTTAAACGACGAATGGATATGAAGCTGTCCTACTCCGTCTACTTTAACGACTCTTTTTTTGGTTGCTACCGTTTTTTTTGCCATTTCAATCTAAATTTTGAATGTTAATTACTTAGACGCTACTTTCTTATTAGCAACTGTCTTCTTTTTACCTTTGCGGGTACGTGCATTGTTCTTGGTGCTCTGTCCGCGAACGGGCAGACCATTTCTATGACGTACACCCCTATAACAACCAATATCCATCAATCGCTTGATGTTGAGTTGCACTTCACTTCGAAGCTCGCCTTCTACGCGATATTTTGCTCCGATAATCTCGCGAATCTTACCAGCCTGTTCATCCGACCAATCTTGTACTTTCGTATCAAAGTCGATACCGGCTTCCTGTAAAATTTTTCGTGCAGTACTGCGACCTATTCCGTAGATATAAGTCAATCCAACCTCCCCACGTTTTGTTTGGGGCAAATCTACTCCTACAATTCTTATTGCCATAAGTATATTAAAAAATTAATAAATCAGCCTTGACGAAGTTTCATCTTCGGCTCTTTTTTGTTAATAACGTACAAACGCCCTTTACGACGAACTATTTTGCAATCTTCGTTGCGTTTCTTTACAGATGTTCTTACTTTCATCTTACTTTGATTTTGATATTTTTAAAAAGTCTACAAAGTCAACACAATAGACTTATATTTCGCAAATTTATTTTTTTATATTACTCTACCTAAATCTTTATAAATAAGCACTTTATTCTTTACAACAATACTTCCTAATCAGCCATAATACAAATACAAATAGTCCCAATACGACACCAACAGCTATCAGTATTTTAGCTATATGCATTTCTATTTCCTCTTCGTTTATTATAAATAATATTCCCGTTATAATGGATACAACAGATAATACCGTTATAATGGTTGTTGCAATAGACATTTTATTCATAACTTTGACTATTATAGAGGTTAATTACATGACTAAAAATGAAATAATCTTATTCAATGTGCTTCACATATTAGAATCTAAAGTGAGCAAATGCACGGTTGGCTTCTGCCATACGATGTATCTCTTCTTTACGCTTGAATGCGCCACCTTGACTGTTAAAACCATCGACTATCTCTGCAGCAAGCTTTTCGGACATAGATTTTCCCGAACGTTTGCGTGCATAGATAATAAGGTTTTTCATAGAAATAGACTCTTTACGATCCGGACGTATTTCCATAGGCACCTGATAAGTAGCACCTCCTACACGACGCGACTTCACCTCTACTTGCGGAGTGATATTTTCCAACGCCTTTTTCCAAATATCCAATACAGCCATCTCTTCGTTGGGAAGTTTATTCTTCACCAACTCCAGAGCGTTATAAAAAATACCGTAAGAGATACTTTTCTTTCCGTCGTACATCAGATGGTTTACAAACTTAGAAACCATCACTTCCCCAAACACGGGGTCGGGCAATATTACCCTCTTTTTTGGTTTTGCTTTTCTCATTTTTTACTGAATTAAAAATCTTTTTGTTTTTGCTTTGGTTGTCAATTAAGTCTTCAATGCGAGAAACATTTACTCAACCGTTGTTTATTACCAAATAATCAAAAACCGATTAAACAAATTGTTGATTAAACTTTTAGATTAGGCTTTTTTTGCTTTTGGGCGTTTCGCTCCGTACTTGCTTCGACGCTGTGTGCGAGAGGCTACACCTGCCGTATCCAATGTACCGCGAACGATGTGATAACGAACACCGGGCAAGTCTTTTACACGACCGCCACGAACCATCACGATAGAGTGTTCTTGAAGATTGTGACCTTCGCCGGGAATATAAGCATTCACCTCCTTGGCATTGGTCAATCTTACACGAGCTACTTTACGCATCGCAGAATTTGGCTTTTTGGGCGTTGTAGTATAAACTCTTACGCAAACACCACGCCTTTGCGGGCAAGAATCGAGAGCGGGAGCTTTCGACTTGTCTTCCAAAGCAATTCTTCCTTTTCTAACTAATTGCTGAATAGTTGGCATTTTTTAGTGGTTTTTTATTTATTGAATTAAAAAAATTATCCGATAAAAATCGGACTGCAAAGGTAATACTTTTTTTTAAATCACCAAAATATATTGAGATAAAAATAAATAGCCAACTAAACTTATTGCTGCAATCACATACGATTTGAAAAGCACAAAATCATTACTGTTTATGTATCAGAGCTTTATCGTATGCTTCGAGGTAGTAGTCGAAGAACTCTTGCCACAGGGCTTTGTCTGCGATGGTTCGAGCCTTGTCGGCTATCGTTTTTTGTGCTTTGCCTTTTAGCTCGACAAAATGAATTACCTCGTCTGCAATATCACGCACCACATCGAAGTAGTTGCCGTCGTTACGGGTTATTACGGCTACACCATTGTCGATACCTACCTGTACGGGCGATACCCACTGCCCGAACCCCGCCAGCGAAGTGGTAACGGTAGGTATACCGAAAGCGGCACTCTCCATCGGAGTGTACCCCCACGGCTCGTAATACGAGGGGAATAGCGTCAGGTCGAGACCGATGAGTATGTCGTAGTATGGTACGTTCAGTGTGCCGTCGTTGCCGTTGAGATAGGTGGGAACAAATATTATCTTCACGCGGCTGTCGGGTGTATTGCCGAAATGCTTTTGCCTGATATAGTTCAATGTCAGGTCGCTCTCTTCATTAACGATAGCCGACGTAGCAAACTTGGAGTTGCTGTAGCAACCCTCTCTGACCCACGCCGGTACTATGACGAACGCCACTATCGGCTGTGCGGTACGGCTGTCGCTGTTAAGACGGCTCATAACGTCTACGAAGACGTCTATCCCTTTGTTTTTGTATTCGTAACGCCCCGATATACCTACGAACAAATGTTCTTGGTCGAGAGTATACCCGAGAGTCTTCTCTGCCAACTCTTCGAGTAGCAGGCGGGCACTCCGCCTCTTACGTGCGTACTCGTCACCCTGCGGTACAAAACTGTTTTCGAAACCGTTGGGAGTTATCGTATCGGGCTTCTTTTCGAGCAGATATTCGCACTCCTTTGCCGTTATTTCGCTTACTGTCGTAAAACAGTCTGCCGTGTGTGCCGCTGTGCGTTCGGCAGAGTGTTTTGCCTCGACGTTGAGTTCTCTTGCCATTTGGTTGCCGTCGTATGCGGTCAGGTAATCGTATAACGGTTTGCCATTGCCTGCAATACTCCGCCCTATGGTAGTGGCGTGTGTGGTGAAGACCGTTTTTATCCGAGGGCAAAATGTCTTGATATAAAACAATCCGAACGCCGTCATCCACTCGTCGAAGTGGGCAATGAGTCGCCTGTCTGTGATATCGTAGAATCGTGCAAAGGCATCGATTACTGCACCGGCAGCGTAACCGAACATCGAAGCCTCGTCGTAATCGCCGTAAGCATTGTGCGACTCCACACCGAACCTTGCCCAGAAGTCGCCGTAGATACGATTTTTCTCCGCATACAGCGGTCGAAAATCCACCAACACTGCCTTGGGCTTGCCGGGAACGTCCCACCTGCCCGTCTTTATGTCCAGACCTTTTGTCTGCTTTATATAATGGGCAAAATCGGCTAATTCGTCGGTCTGTGTGAAGTCTTGCGGGGTGGCGGAGTCGAGGCAGGGACCTACGAATAATACGTTGTCGCCGAAATACCGTGCCATCGTAGCGGCACGCGACGAGAGCACCGTGTATATGCCTCCTACCTTATTGCACACCTCCCACGAGGTTTCGAAAATATAATCGGGTTTGGTCATATATCTGAATATTGTCTTTTTGTGAATACAAAGGTATAATTTTTCCGACACCCGTTGTGAGATTTTTTGTACCTTTGCATTTATTCTTAACAATAGACAACAAATGGCTAAGACAGCATTAATTACAGGTATTACAGGACAGGACGGCTCTTATCTTGCCGAGTTTCTGCTCGAGAAAGGTTACGAAGTACACGGCATACTACGCCGCACGTCGTCGTTCAACACAGGTCGTATCGAACATCTCTACTTCGAAGAATGGGTACGCGATATGAAGCAACAACGCCTCATCAACCTACACTACGGCGATATGACCGATTCGAGTTCGCTACTGCGTATCATACAGATAGTACAGCCCGACGAGATATACAATTTGGCGGCACAGAGCCACGTAAAGGTAAGTTTCGATGTACCCGAATACACTGCCGAGACCGACGCCGTAGGCACACTGCGGTTGCTCGAAGCGGTGCGTATACTCGGTATGGAGAAACGCGTGCGTATCTATCAGGCATCGACCTCCGAACTCTTCGGACTTGTACAGGAAGTGCCACAGAAAGAGACTACGCCCTTCTATCCCCGCTCGCCATACGGTGTGGCAAAGCAGTACGGCTTCTGGATTACCAAAAACTACCGCGAGTCGTACGGTATGTTCTGCGTCAACGGCATACTCTTCAACCACGAGAGTGAGCGGCGGGGCGAAACATTCGTTACCCGTAAGATAACGCTTGCCGCAGCACGCATAACACGCGGCTATCAGGAGCGTCTGTATCTGGGCAATCTCGATGCTCTTCGCGACTGGGGGTATGCCAAAGACTATGTGGAGTGTATGTGGCTGATGTTGCAGCACCCGACACCCGAAGACTTCGTTATAGCCACAGGCGAGATGCACAGTGTACGCGAGTTTGTTACCAAAGCCTTTGCCGAGGCAGGTATCAATATCCGTTGGGAGGGTAAAGGCATCGACGAAAAAGGCATAGATGTCGCCACTAGCAAAGTATTGGTGGAGGTAGACCCCAAATACTTCCGCCCGGCAGAGGTAGAGCAGCTGCTCGGCGACCCGACGAAAGCCAAAACCCTACTCGGCTGGAACCCGACCAAGACATCGTTCGATGAACTGATAAAGAAGATGGTACGCTACGATTTGGAATATGTGGAGAAGATGCGTTAATTGTCGATAAATGAGTATTTTAGCAACAAAAAGACAAAAAGGTTCAAAAAGGACTGTTTGAGAAATTTGCCGATTCGTCTGTTATTGATAAAATTCACTCGGATTTACCCCTAAATGCTGTTGTACAAAAAAATACTCATTAATTATCTATTCATTAAAATTAATTTTGTACTTTTGTTATCGAATTAAGGAAGTGAAATTCTTTTTACTCAGGCTCTTGCGTGCTTGTGTTTGTTAACCAAATAATTATGTTATGAAAAAAGTAATAAAAAAAGTACTACTTACTATCCTTGTTATTTTCTTGCTATTAACCGTATTGCCCATTGCGTATTTTTTCATTTATGGGTTCTTCCTGCGTGGTAATATCAGTGAAGAAAAAGTGAATTACCTTAAAGCTAATAGCATAATATTATCGCCAGAATGCACAATCTCCGATACAACATTATTTGCAGAGGTTAATACACCTACTGTGTTTATGTTTGGTGAGATTCACGGATTTTCCAAGACACAGCTTTTTGACGCTCAACTCTTGATATACCTGAACAAAAAGTTTGGAGTTACTGATTATTTTAATGAATTTTTTACCGAAGATGCTGAACTTCTGAATCGATACCTAAGTGCTGACACACCTGATGAAACGCTATTGAAGCAACACTTCAACAATCTTAAAGAGAATATCCCGCAGCGCCAAACACAGGAGTATCTTGAAAAATGGAAGATACTTTACAACTATAACCAAACATTACCAGAGAACCAAAAGATTCACGTTTATGGACTTTTGGGAAAACAAAAAGAGTTTAAGCACGGTCGCGATAGTGTTATGATGAGTAATTTTGATTTAACTATCAAGCAGTTAGATAGTGTAAGTAATACAAAAAGAAACTATTATTGCTCTTTGGGTAGCGGACATATCTATCAGGAAAAATACAACGGGAGAAAATGTTTTGCGGCTCTTCTAAAAGAGAAAGATTATACAGTGATTTCTGTGATGCATCGCCCTTTTGATTCAGAAATGTATCTTCCAAAAGGTTTGGGTATGCCAACGAGCCCTAACGAGATGATTTCTTGGGCAAACTGCGATGGGCCTATCTCCTATTTCACAAATGCTGGAAATTTCAAAAAAGCCTCTGAAAGTCCTTCAATAGTGCTTTACAAGCTCGACGGTAAAGATTCTCCTTATGCACACTGTCAAGATGTTGTTGGTTTCAAATCATCTATTAGTTTCCTTATGGGAAAGATAACACCTGAGGAGGGTAAATATACTACCGACTATTTTCAATATGTTTTAGTAACCAGAGGCTGGAAAGGTCCAGAATTGCCATAGTAAGCTTTCCGTAGCTCCGAAAGTAAACGCTCTTCTTTTCTCGTCAAAACCCTGCTTTTGTAGAGATGATATGTAAGTTAGTCAATTAGTAAATTATCTTTATCATCATAATACATTACTTTATCTCCGATAATACGAGCAGGAGCGGTGTATCTATGAGGTTCTCTCTTACCTATTCCCATAATATGATTTACTTGCCAACCCTTGGCTTTCAAATAATCCGATATCATCGACCTATGACAACGCCACCAAACAGCTTCGGCACACATATAGGCAGTAGTTTCTTTTTCAGCTATAGCGATGAGTTGAGCAATACCTTTTTCAAAATCAGGGGTCTCCATATAATCGGCATAAGCTCGGAAAGACTCGTTATGCCAACGAGTGTTCTTAGAGTCTTTATGTACTTTACGTCTTCCACCTAATAACGTAAGATGGGTATAGGCAATCCCAATTTCGGGTAATACTACCCCTAAGTTTTCTTTATTAAATTGCGGATATTTGTTAGAGCCGGGTAATCCTCTTATATCAACTAAATGCTGTATCTCAAACGATTGTAGCATCTCTATAAATTCTTCCAATGTACGAGTGGAATGCCCTATAGTATATATACTCTTCATAATCAATGACTAATATCTTTTATTTAGTAAGTGTGTCGTAATTTTTTAAATCATCTCCGAAAAGTTTCTGAAAGGACAAAAATAAGGAAATTTCGCAAATTATCCTTACCTTTGCCCCGCACATCAAAAAACCAGACATCCAAACATTCAACATTATGACTTTTTTAAAAAGACTTTTTAATTTACATCAAGGGGAAGAGAAAAAAGAAAAAGTAATCGAGAATATCCTTAGTAATATCTCTTTTCGTGGCGCCAATATGTGGATTTTGGCTTGTGCTATCCTCATTGCTTCTATCGGGTTAAACATGAACTCTACTGCTGTAATCATCGGGGCGATGCTTATTTCTCCTTTGATGGGACCTATCGTGGGGGCAGGATTTGCGCTGGCTACTTACGATTTCGACCTATTGAAGAAAACCGGACAAAGTTTGCTCATCGCTACTGTGGTGAGTCTTATAGTATCGTTTATCTACTTCTATATCAGTCCGTTTAAAGACGTACAGTCAGAGCTTTTAGTGCGTACTTCGCCTACCATTTACGATGTGCTTATCGCCTTTGTGGGTGGGTTGGTAGGAGCTATATCCCTTACCCGTCAAGACAGAGGTAATCCTATCCCTGGTGTGGCAATTGCTACTGCTTTGATGCCACCGCTTTGTACAGCCGGATTTGGCTTAGCTACGGGCAATATTAGTTATTTTTTAGGAGCTTTCTACCTATATAGCATCAACTGTTTCTTCATTGGGATTGCTACTTTCCTCATCATAAAATACCTAAAATACACTCCTAAAAATACGGGCAACGAGGTGCACAACAAGCGTTTGCATATTGTTATCACTACTTTGATTATCATCATTGTTACCCCCAGTTTGTATTTGGCATATAATCTTCTGAAAGAGAAGGAATTTCACCAGAACGTAGCCCATTATATCACTGCCGAGTTTGAAAACAACGATTATACCATTATTTACAAGAAAATACGCTACAATGCCTCGCCTAAAACCATTGAATTGGCTTTTTTGAACAAGAAATTTACCGATGAGGAGATAAAAACACTACAAAGCAACCTCAAAAACTTCAAATTACCGAACACCGAACTCATCATTAGGCAAAAAGAGTCGGATATTGACAAAGAGATGCTATCGGAAATCAACAAAAACAAGGCATCGCTCTCTAATAAAGACCTGAAGATAAATCAACTAAAAGAAGAGTTGGCGCAATACAAATATACCGACCCTACTTTTGCCAAAGAAATAGAAGTATTGTTCCCTAATATCGAGAGTTTCTATTTTGGAAAACTGACGGATTTTTCGGAAAAAGACAACACTTCTCTCACTACGGTGATGCTATACACGCCTAAAAAAGAGAAGGTGCGGGGCAAAGTCGTCGCCAAAGAAGTAGATCGCCAAAAGTTGCAACAATGGCTCGCTGAGAAATTTGGCGATAAGGAAGTAATTTGCAGATTAGCAGATTAGAAAATTAGCCAATAAAAATCCCCGTGAGGCAGAGTTACTGCACGGGGATTTTTAATTTACTCATTGGCAAATTGACAATTTATCACTAACTTTGCCCCGCACTAATATCAAATACCTACCATGAGTGATTACATAAATTTAGTTAGCATTCCCAAAGATGATTTTGAAGCAATGCGGAGAGACCCTTATATATTTAAGGATTGGAAAGAAGACTATTAGAAAGAAAAATATTCCTATATTTACACTAACGAATGGAGAGATATAGAGCGTTTTGTAATTGGTTATAGCCCCCATCCATATATGGTTGAAGACAATATTATTTGTAAAATTTTCAGTAGTGGAGTGTTTTTAGGAGAAGATTTAGACGGAGATTATTCTGGTTGGTATTATGCATACCTTACTCCTAATGAAGTATCAAAACTCAGTACTAAATTAGCCAATATAACAGATAAATACTTGAGAGAAAATTTCAATGTTGATAGTATGGAGTGTTCAGATGCTTTTCCTTTATTAGAAAATGATGAAGTAGATGCTCAAGAAGTTTTTGATTATATAAAACAAGAGTATGAAAAAATAAAAGAATTCTATAGATTAGCTGCTGAAAAAGGAGAGGCAGTTATTAGCTATAGATAAAAACTCAAATCCAAATTTCATGTTAGAATATTAATTGTTTTACGGAAGTCTTACTTATTGAAAAATTCGTCTGTCTACTAAGAAAAAAACACAATTTACTGATTGACTGCCGAATAGTTGTATTCGCTAATGAAAAAGAGAATAATTCACAGAATAAACACACAAAAAAATGGAACAACACTCGAAAATATACGTCGCCGGACACAGAGGACTGGTTGGGTCGGCTATTGTAAGAACACTGCAGTCTAAGGGATTCGACAACATACTGATGCGTTCGTCAAAAGAACTCGATCTGCGTAACCAACAGGCTGTCGAAGACTTCTTCGCGACACAGAAGCCCGAGTACGTCTTTCTGTCTGCCGCCAAAGTAGGAGGCATCGTAGCCAACAACACCTCACCCGCAGAGTTTATATACGACAATATGATGATTGCTTTCAATATCGTAAACGCAGCATATAGACACAATGTTCGTAAGCTGCTGTTTCTGGGCAGTTCATGTATTTACCCAAAGATGTGCCCACAACCGATAAAAGAAGAATATCTGCTCACGGGAGCTTTGGAGCCGACGAACGAGGCGTATGCCATTGCCAAAATATCAGGGCTCGAGCTGTGTAAGTTCTACCGCCGTCAGTACGGCTGCGACTTCATCTCTGCTATGCCTACCAATCTGTACGGTATCAACGACAACTTCGACCTCAATACATCGCACGTCTTGCCCGCTCTGATAAGGAAATTCCACGAAGCGAAAGAGTCTAAAGCAGAGAAGGTAACACTCTGGGGTACAGGCAAACCGATGAGAGAGTTTCTCTACGTCGACGACTTGGCAGACGCTCTGGTATTCCTTATGATGAACTATTCCGACGAGATACATATCAATATCGGCACGGGCGAAGATTGTTCCATCGACGAGCTGGCACGTACCATCAAAGCGATAGTCGGTTTCGACGGAGCGATAGAGTACGACACCTCTAAACCCGACGGCACGCCACGCAAACTGCTCGACGTCGGTCGACTGCACAAACTCGGCTGGCACCACTCTACCCCGCTCAACGACGGCATAGCTGCCGTATACCGATGGTATCTGTCGGAGAAAAGGTGAAAGTACATATCAGAACAAGTTAAAGCGTAAAAAAATGAAAGTAGGAATTATCCGTTGTATGCAGACAGAAGACTATTGCCCTGGTACTGCCGATTTTGTAGCAATCCGTAATAAAAGCGGGGCTTTTGCGAAACTCGACGGCGATGCGGAACTTATGGGTTTTACCAACTGTGGCGGCTGTCCGGGTAAACGTTCGTTGCTCAAAGCCAAGTTGCTCATCGACCGAGGAGCCGAGGCTATTGCATTTGCCTCTTGTATCAAGAAAGGTACGCCGATGGGATATCCGTGTCCTTTTGCAAATAAAATGATTTCTATGATAAAAGAAAGATTTGGCAGTCAAGTGATTATACTCGAGGAGAGTCACTAATTTAGATAAACAAAACCTATGCACGAGATAGACTTAGACAAAGTGATATTTTTCTCAAAAGAAGATATGGCAGGTGGATATAGAAGTATGCATTATACTTGTAACCAATCCAATACAAGCCAGCAATCATAGGTATCGACAAGATAGAATCGGTCGCGGGATACCATTTATAAAAGAATAGGCGAACGAATGTTCGCCTATTCTTTTATAAACCGCAACAATTACTAATCTAATTTTTTACCGCTTCGCCGACTCAGACATGGCTGTGTGTGAATTGCCACATACGTGGGTGCCCGTAGTAACAGGTATTTCTTCGAGCATTGCAGCGTACTGCACTTTCCAATTTTTGTCTATAGCCTGCTTTGCATTGGTACGGGCAAGTACCTCGGCTTCTTCTTTGGAAGAGACCGATAATACCGGCTGTATGTTTGCATCATCCGATGGCTTTCGATGAGGTAAGGCACAGAAGATATCATCGAGAGCCTCGGTAGAGAAGCGGTTGCTCCAACACCACAATCTTTTCAACTGCCTATTATTCGATACATCGAGGTATTTTAGTTGATTGCTGCTGCAAATCAAATCCGTCAGTTGTATATTCTGCGATATATCGAGCATATCTATCTTATTTTGGTAGCACCACAACTCAGTAAGCAGCGTATTCTTACTTACGTCGATAGAGGTAAGATTATTTTGGTAACACTGCAAATACATCAATTTCGTATTCTTCGACACATCGAGAGTAGCGATATTATTGGTGGAGCAATATAGACCTATCAATTGCCTATTATTAGACACATCGAGAGCAGTAAGATTGTTGTGGTAGCACACCAACTTCGTCAGCTGCCTATTCTTCGACACGTCGAGAGCTGTGAGATTATTGTAGTAGCACTGCAAGCTCGTCAACTGTCTATTATTAGTTATGTCGAGGGGAGATGTAAATTCATTGAATGAACAAGCTAATAACTTCAACTGCGTATTTTTTGACACATTGAGAACTTTGAGTTTGTTCAGAGAACAATCCAACTCCGTTAATTTCGTATTTTTCGACACATCGAGTGTGGTAAGGCTATTGTTATAACATCTCAAAAACGCCAACTCGGTGTTGTTCCTTACATCGATAGCGGTAACGGCATCTTCGTTTTCACTACAATCGAAGCCTGTTATATCGCCGTAAATGGTCATAATATTGTCGGCAGCAATATATTGGGTGGAGCCTTTCCATGCGGTGTCTACAGTGATAGTAGTATTGAGACTGCCGTTCTTTATCCTTACTTGTGTGTTTGGGGTGGCTGCCTTAAAGTCGAGACTTAACTCCTCTCCTTTTCTGACGTTCAGTGTTATGTAGCGACTCTCGTTTACTTGTGCCGTAGCACTGCATACTAGCCCTATCGCAAGGGCTAAAAAACCAAGTACTTTGTTCATAATAACGATTATTTTTTATTTAATTACTACTTGCGAGCAAAGGTAAATTTTTCTTTACATGTAAAAAATGAAAAACTATAATAAGGAACGATATACAATAATAAAATATTGTATATGGCGAAAAAATGAGTACTGTTTTTGTGGGAAAAACTGATTGTATAAATATTTATTGCTGTGTGGATATCAGATGTTATCGTTATTTTTTCGGATAAAATGCCGAAAAACGCATATCTATTTATGATTTTTGTATCGATTTTTTTTTGAATTATCACGTTAAATATAAACCAAAAATACAATTATTAAGTGCACACTTCAGAGACAAGTCGAAGTGGAAAAGCAATCAAGAAAAAGAAAATTTTTCAGTACCTTTGTCGTAAGAAATTGCAGTAGAATACTCGGTTTCTATTTATTGATTTTCAAAACATAAATAGGAGTATTCTATCTTTTGTTTTTTCTCTAAAACACACTTTTATCAATAGATAATCAAAAGTTTATCAACCAAGATGGATAGCAAACAACGACGCAGCAAGAAGCAGGTAAAATACGACGAGTTCCCCGATTTCGGCAAACTCCCCCCACAGGCGGTCGAAGAAGAAGAAGCCGTATTGGGAGCCTTGATGATAGAATCGGAAGCATACAGTCGTATAAGCGATATATTGCACACCCACGAATGTTTTTATAACGTCAATCATCAGAAAATATTCAGTGCCATAAAGGCTATTGCCGAAGCTAACAAGCCGATAGATATGTTGACCGTAAAAGAGCAGCTGCTAAAAGACAATACACTCGAAGATATCGGTGGAGTGTACGCCATAGCCGCACTGACGGAAAAAATAGCTACGGCAGCTCATATCGAAGAACACGCAAATACCATATACCAAAGATACCTCGCTCGAAAGATGATACGCATATCGAGCGAAATACAAACCGATGCTTTCGACTTATCGAAAGATGTAGACGAAGTAATCCAAGAGGCAGAAGGGAAAATATTCGAGTTGGCACACACGAAAAACAATAAAGACGTCCTGCCTATATCTGAAGTGATTCCCAAAGCGATAGAGAGTATTTCGAAAGTATATCAAAACAAAAATGATATTCCCGGTATCGAAAGCGGATTCTTTGCTCTCGATAAGCTGACTTCGGGCTGGCAAGAGTCTGACCTTATCATCATTGCGGCTCGTCCCGCAATGGGAAAGACTGCATTCGTGCTTACAATGGCAAAAAATATGGCAGCCAAAGGCTACCCTATTGCCTTTTTCACTCTCGAAATGTCGAGCGTACAACTTGCTATCCGTCTGATAAGCAACCTATCGGAGCTACCAAACGAGCGAATCAAAAGCGGTAAACTCGACAAAGAAGAGTTCAACGAGCTTATGGAAGGTATCGCCGTTATCGACAACCTACCCATTTATATCGACGAGACTCCGTCGCTATCGGTAATGGAGCTAAGGACCAAAGCCCGAAGGCTCGTAGCCGAACACGGTATAAAAGCCATCATAATCGACTATCTGCAGCTTATGAACGTGTCGGGAATGTCGTATTCGAACCGCGAAAACGAAGTAAGTATCATATCGCGTTCGCTGAAGGCTCTGGCAAAAGAGCTCAGCATACCTGTTATCGCTCTATCGCAGCTCAATCGTAATGTCGAATCGCGTGGAGGAGGCAGTATGGACAATAAACTCGAAGCCAAAAAGCCGCAGCTATCGGACTTGCGTGAATCGGGAGCTATCGAGCAAGACGCCGATATGGTATGTTTCATACACCGCCCAGAGTATTACCGCATATTCGAAGACCCAAACACGAACGAAGACCTCAGAGGCGTAGCACAGATAATAGTGGCAAAACACAGAAATGGAGCCACTGCCGATATAAAACTATACTTTGCTCAAGACTATATCACTTTCGTGAATACACGACAAGAATACGAACGACTCAATGCCAAATCGGCAAGCAAAGGAAGCGTCTTGCTGCCGTCGAAAGCCAATAGGAATACTACGGCAAGAGACAGCAATGAATCGGTATACAACGAGCTACCGCAAGATTTCAATATTAGATCCGACGTGCCGTTTTGAGTGAAAGATATATCTTTGTAGCTTATAAAATAGTATCTTATGGTAGACAATAAAACAGATATAAGTCAGTTTCTCAACGAGGCTCAGCTATCGGCAGTGACCTACTGCGACGGACCTTCGGTGATAGTTGCCGGTGCGGGGTCGGGCAAGACTCGCGTTCTGACCTACAAGATAGCATACCTCATACAGAGCGGTATACCTGCACATTCCATTTTAGCCCTTACTTTCACCAACAAGGCAGCAAATGAGATGAAAGAGCGTATAAAGCAGATTGTAGGCGACCGCATAGCAAAATATCTCTGGGCAGGCACGTTCCACTCGATATTTTTACGAATATTACAATACGAAATCGACCATATCGGATTTTTGCCCGACTTCACCATATACGACACTCAAGACAGCAAGTCGCTCATAAAGAATATTATAAAAGAGATGAAACTCGACGAAAAAGTATACACAAGCTCGGGGGTATACAATCGTATTTCGTCTATGAAAAACCATCTCATCACACCTGCCGACTACAAAAGCCACAGAGAGTGGCTACAAGACGATTTCCATTCGGGAAAACAATATTTTGCCGATATATTCGATGCCTACTGCACTCGTTGCCACGAAGCCAATGCAATGGACTTCGACGATATATTGCTACACACCTATACGTTGTTTAAAAACAACAAGGATATTTTAGAGAAATACCAAAACCGTTTTGCCTTCGTCTTGGTAGACGAATACCAAGATACCAACATAGCCCAGCACCGTATAATCAGTATGTTGGCGCAGGTACACCACCGAATAGCCGTCGTAGGCGACGATGCACAGAGCATATATTCGTTTCGGGGAGCCAATATCGACAATATTATTCACTTTCAGAAGAGTTTCGAAGACTGTAAAATATTCAAACTCGAAGAGAACTACCGTTCTACGCAAAATATCGTAGATGCGGCAAATTCGCTGATAGAAAAAAACCGTTTTCAGATACCCAAAAAAGTATATTCAAACCTGCCCAAAGGTGAACCTATCACCGTATTTAGCTGTTTTACAGACCGAATCGAAGCCGACGTCGTTACCGAAGAGATAAAAAAAGCCGATGCCATCGGTATTCCCTACTCCGAAATGGTAGTACTCTACCGTACCAACGCCCAAAGCCGCGTATTGGAAGATGCTCTGCGAAACAGCAATATACCGTACAAAATTTTTGGCGGTCTCAGCTTCTATGCTCACAAAGAGATAAAAGACGTACTCGCATATATGAGGCTGGTAATCAACAATCTCGACGTAGAAAGTCTACGACGTATCATCAACGTACCGTCTCGAGGAATAGGCGAGAAAACTATCGACAAACTTATGACTGCAGCGCGAGAGCAACAGATAAGTCCACTCGATTTCATATTAAAAATCGACAATCTCCCACACGATTTCAATGCAGGAACCAAAAACAAACTCAAACGATTTGGCGATATAATATCTGGTTTATCAGACACATACAAAAACGACGATGCTTACCGTACTGCCGAAAAAATAATAAAAGATAGCGGTATACTCGAAGAGTACAGTTCGAACAACAATATCGAAAACATATCTAAACGCGAGAATATCAACGAACTACTCAACGCTATACGTCAATATTGCGAACAAAAGCGAGCATTCGGCGACGAAAACCCGTCGCTTGCCGATTTTCTGTCGGAAGTGTCTCTACTCACCGACCAAGATACCGACAACGAAGAGGGACAAAGCAAAGTAACACTGATGACGATACATGCGGCTAAAGGGCTCGAATTCAGATATGTATTTGTAGTCGGTATCGAAGAAAATCTTTTCCCTTCGCCGATGTGTTATACCGAGCCGGAGATAGAAGAAGAGCGGCGTCTGCTATATGTAGCTATCACTCGCGCCAAAGAGCGATGTTTCTTGTCGTATTCGAAGACGAGATTCCGCTGGGGAAGCGTAGTATATTGTACACCAAGCCGTTTCCTTAACGACATCGACGAGCGTTATCTCGACGTACCGACATCGTTCAACCAGTACGACAGCAATATAGACACATTCGATAGCGAAAATTCATATCGTTTTCCCTCTTTTTCGAAACAAAAGACGACAACACACACATATACTACTGAAGCAAAAGTACTTATACCCATATCAGAAATCGATATGCCCGACGACAAGGCACCAAAATTTGGCTTTGTGGCAGGCGATAGAGTAATGCACGCTACATTCGGCAGTGGTAGTATACTGGAAATCATAGGCTATGGCAACGACTCCAAAGCGAGAGTCGACTTCGATACCCACGGGCAAAAGACACTCTTGCTCAAATACTCCAAACTACAGAAAATCTAACTCATAAACAACATAAGATAGTCCATAGTGAAACGATTTCTGACATACATAATCTTATCGGTATCAATACCCTGCTTATATGCACAAAATGTATATATACGAGGCTATGTGGTCGATAGGCAAAACAATGGTATAGAGTCTATAAACGTGGCTATAAAAGGTACTGAGCAAGGTACCACTACCAACACCAACGGATACTATCAAATATCGGTAAATCTGACCGGAAAAGATACCCTGATATATTTCGGGCTCGGATATAGAGACACTATCAAGACACTACCTCTACATATAGACAAATCCATCAATATCAATGTGATATTAGACCGCGATACTACCATACTTACTACCGTGGGTATCAGTGCCGTAAGCGACAACAAAGGCAATATGAATGAGATAGATACCAAAGTACTGCACCTCACACCCGATGCAGCGGGAGGCATAGAGAGTCTGGTGAAGATGCAAATCGGTGTCAGTTCGACCAACGAACTAAGTTCGCAGTATTCGGTCAGAGGCGGAAGCTTCGACGAAAACTCGGTGTATGTCAATGGCATAGAGATATATCGTCCTCTACTCATACATTCGTCGCAGCAAGAGGGTTTAAGCTTCGTCAATCCCGATTTGGTGGGGCGAGTCAATTTCTCGGCAGGCGGTTTCAGCGCCAAGTATGGCGATAAAATGTCGTCGGTACTCGATATCGAGTACAAAAAGCCCCATAAATTCGAAGGAAACGTATCTATCGGTTTTATGGGTACATCTGCATACGTAGGTTACAACAAAGGTAGACTCACTATGAGCCACGGAATAAGATACAAGAGCAATCAATATCTGTTTTCCGATAAATTCAAACTAAAAAACGGTAAGCCACTACTGAAAGGACTCGATACCAAAGGCGATTTCAATAACTCTTTCATCGACTATCAGACGTTTATCAATTATACTTTATCGAAAAAATGGTCGATATCGTTTCTTGGCAATATATCCGACAATAGATACAATTTCGCCCCCAAATCGCGTAGAGTACAGTTCGGTACCGCTACTATGCAACGCGAGTTTAACGTCGGTTTCAGAGGCAACGAAAGAGATAAGTTTTCTACATATTTCGGAGCTATCACGTTAAAAACAAATCCCGTCAATAGCGTAGGGTTAAAGCTCACGGCATCGGCTTTCAATACCTCCGAATCCGAAAACTACGACCTTATAGGCATCTATTCGCTCTCCGACGTACATACGGAAAGCGACGGGCAACGGCAGACCGAACTCATAGGAAGCGGTACGTTCCACGAACACGCACGAAATCGACTATCGGCAACAGTCGTAAACCTTGCTCATACGGGCGAGGCTAAACTATGGAATACCAACGTCGAATGGGGACTCTCGGCAGGTAAAGAGATAATATCCGATAAAATACACGAATACGAAAGACGCGACTCGAGCCAATACTCCTTACCACACGACGGGCAAGAGGTAAGAATGATATACAACCTTACAGCCAAGAATACTACCAATTCACTGCGTCTGCAAGCATTCGCTCAGCAGGCTTACCGCCTATCGGTTATCGGCACTCACTCGACGATAAACGTAGGAGTCAGAGCCAACTATTGGGACTTCAACCGAGAATGGCTCATTTCGCCGCGAATCAACATCAATATTGCTCCTCGCCGCAATAGGAATCTGCTATTTCGTGCCGCTGCAGGCATATACTATCAATCGCTTTTCTATAAAGAAATTCGCCACTCCTATACCGATAGCTTAGGAAATACACATCTGTATCTCAATAGAGATATCAGGGCGCAACGCTCGGCTCATATACTTGCAGGTATCGACTACTACTTCAAGCTCTGGCATCGCCCGTTTAAATTCACTACCGAGCTCTATTACAAGCCCGCCGATAGAATTATCCCATACTCTGTCGACAACGTGCGTATCAGATATGTAGGCGAGAATCAGGCTGTGGCATATACTGCCGGAGTAGACCTCAAACTCTTTGGCGAGTTTGTACCGGGTGTCGATTCGTGGATTTCATTCTCATATATGAAGAGCCGAGAAGATATTGTACGGATAGGCAACGATATGAGTGGCGACCACTACTCGATATATACCAACGACAATACATATCTTACCGAAGTATATCCGTCGTATATCGCCCGCCCCAACGAGCAACGGTATCGGATTTCGCTATTCTTCCAAGACTATATTCCAAACAACCCCGAGTATAAAATCAACCTGAAACTCGTATGGGCAGATGGTCTGCCGTTCGGTCCTCCTCGCTCGGAACGATACAAAGCGGTATTCCGTACCAAGCCATATCGGAGAGTCGATATAGGTGCCTCGCGTGAGTTCATCGCAGGTAGAGACCGCCTTATGGGTAAACAAACATATATCAAGTCGCTAAACATATATCTCGACCTACTGAATCTATTTAATATAAGAAACGAAGTCTCTTTTTACTGGGTATCGGATACGTCTGGATATCAGTGGGCTGTACCAAACTATCTTACCAATTTCATGGTAAACCTTCGGCTCTCGATTGGTTTTTAGGTGGTATTTTCGATAGTATTTATTTCCGCTTACGATAGACTTTACGGTAAATATCACTAGTATTTTTGGGGTAAATATACTAGTGTTTTTTTTGCAAGAAAATAGCATCTCTAACAAATTAATATACAGACGTTTGTAAAACAACTAATAAATCGGTAAAAAAAGTACGGACTTTTTACTAAAAAAGTACGGACTTTTTACTAAAAAAGTACGGATGTTTTCCTTAAAACGATAGGACGTTTTAGTAAAAACGATAGGACGTTTCGGTAAAAACGATAGGACGTTTTCCAAAAAACGATAGGACGTTTTCCAAAAAACGATAG
>ERZ773022.407-NODE-407-length-36099-cov-10.636639_pt1 | contig 36099 bp, 33 predicted proteins | sample MGYA00580839_ERZ773022 | MGnify/ENA primary metagenome ERZ773022 (study PRJEB29015, sample SAMEA2738020) | human oral metagenome | biome: human oral; feature: human-associated habitat; material: dental | place: China | collected 2044 ... | reverse complement strand
TTCAAACAGATTTTTATTATCGTCAGAATCCAGAATCACCCGTTGCAAAGTTATCAGAAGATGATTATTATGTACTGAAGGAATCTTTGCCGGCTCTTCTTGACGAATCATGGAAGCCGATAATTACTTTACCTGATTGTAGTTACCCTGAGTATCAAGAATTGAGAGATAAGTTGGTTGATTTCTATAAGAGAAATGGAAATTTTGACGAACTTATGAGGTTTGGAGTAGAAGAGGTAGAAAAATTCAATCGTTAAGAACGCCGAAGAGATCTTTTTTGGCTAAAGAGTCTTTTTTAGATAAAATAAAATCGTATGACAATAAAATTATTTATCCTAAAAATAGTTTTTGATCAGAAATTAGAAAAGAGATAGAAAAATCAGGTTCTTTTGGATGAAAAAATAAATTACGCGTGAAACTCACGGTGAACCAACAAGTCCTTAAATTTCTTACTTTCTGATCTTAATAATTAATATAAAAACGGTCCTTCCATCTCTGTTAGGACCGTTTATGAGCTTGATAAATTGCTCTAAAACTCAAATTGGCTCCCCCGGTCAGGCTAAGCTTTTGCTAGCAAAAGCTTTCCATAACTGCCTCGCTCGGTATAAGTAGAATAAATTCTACTTATACACTCGTTTCGTTGTATGGTCGAACTACGTTCTCGCCTAACCTTGGGGAATATAAAAAAACAGACCTTTAGGGTCTGAATTTTCAAATTGGCTCCCCCGGTCAGGCTCGAACTGACAACCTCGAAGTTAACAGCTTCTTGCTCCACCATTGAGCTACAGGGGAATCTATGGAGAAATTATAACGCATAAATTAGCGGAATGCAAGGGGCCTTAGTTAGAAAATGTTATAATGGGTAAAATGTTGAATGTTAAGAATATTACGGTATTGGCTGGCGAGGGGGAGAGATCGAAAAAAATTATTGATAATTTAAGCCTGGAAGTAGCGCAGGGAGAAACTGTGGTAATTTTGGGGCCAAATGGAGCTGGAAAATCGACTCTGGGTGCGACAATAATGGGAGATCCAAAACTAAAGATTACAGAGGGGGATATTAGATTCTTCGATGAAGATATTACTAATATGAAAGCATATGAGAGGGCGAGACTGGGAATGATGATGACAATGCAGAATCCAGTAGAGATTCCTGGTATTTCGACAACAAATGTGATTCGCGCGGCATTAAATGCTAGAGGCGAGAATTTGAGTTTAGATAAGATTCGAGAACAGATTTCGGTAGTTTGTAAAAAGTTGAAGACAAATATTTTCTTCGCCGAAAGAGAGATAAACTATAAATTTTCTGGAGGTGAGAAAAAGAAAAATGAGATCATACAGGCGTTGGTTCTAAAGCCAAAGTTATTAATTTTGGATGAGATTGATTCGGGACTTGATGTGGATGCGGCAGACTTAATCTCAGGAGCGTTAAAGGAGTTACAGGAAAACGAAAAGACGGCACTCTTAATTATTACGCATAATATGCGTATTCTGAAAAAACTAAAGGTGGATAAGGTCTATATACTAAAGTCTGGAGAGATAGTAAAAACTGGAACTAGAGAGCTACTAGATTTGATTGAGAAAAATGGATATGAGGGGATTAAAGAATGAAAAAAGAATTGAATAAAAAAGGTTTAACTCGTGAATATATTTTAGCCTTGTCAAAAAAGAAACGAGAGCCTGAATGGTTGCTGAAATTAAGATTAAAGGGTCTTGAATTTTGGCATCAGTTATCAATGCCAAAATGGGCACCGGATATTTCTGAACTGGCTTTAGACGATATTTTGATGTACGTGGAAACTGGTAATGAAATGGTTTCGAGCTGGGATGAAGTTCCAACCGAAATAAAAGAAACTTTTGATAAATTAGGGATTCCTGAAGCGGAACAAGAGCATTTAGCGGGTGTCGGTGCGCAATATGACTCAGAGGTGATTTATCACAATCTCAAAGAAAGAATTGCCAAGAAGGGGGTGATTTATCTACCGATGGAAGAGGCGATTCAACTGACAAAGAAGAAGAAAGAAAAAGTAATTGCAAAATATGGAGTGGATGTTGGGGGAATTGTCAAAGAGCACTTCATGAAATTAATTACGGAGAAAGATCATAAATTTGCGGCCTTACATGCAGCAGTATGGAGTGGAGGGTCTTTTATTTATATTCCAAAAAAGGTAAGCGTAGAAATTCCAATTCAAAGTTACTATCGATTAAATGCGCCAGGAGCGGGGCAGTTTGAGCATACCCTAATTGTGGTGGATGAAGATTCGGATTTACATTTTATCGAGGGGTGTTCGGCACCAAAATATACGGTTTCGAATTTGCACGCAGGAAGTGTTGAATTGTATGTGAAGAGAAATAGTAGATTAAAATTTTCAACCGTGGAGAGCTGGTCAAAAAATGTGTTCAACTTGAATACGAAAAGGGCTTATGTCGAGGAAGATGGGGTGATCGAGTGGGTAACTGGGTCGTTTGGGTCTAAAGTATCGATGCTCTATCCAATGGGTATATTGGCGGGGGCGCGCGCAAAAATGGAATACACCGGAGTATCATTTGCGGGCGAGGGACAGGTGCTTGATACTGGTGCAAAAGTTGTTCACTTAGCAGAAGATACGTATTCGATGATAAATGCCAAGTCATTAAGTAGTGGTGGCGGTGTGTCTATGACGCGTACCTTGGCTAAAATAACAAAAAAGGCTTTGCGTGCAAAATCATATACAGATTGTAAATCATTAATTTTGGATAACAGATCGGTCTCTAATGCGATTCCTGAAGTGAAAGTGGAATGTAATGAAGCGGAAGTATCGCATGAAGCAAGTGTCGGTAAAATTTCAGATGAGGCGGTATACTATTTGCAAACTCGGGGAATTAGTGAAGATGAGGCTAGGGCCTTGATTGTGCGAGGGTTCACGGGAGATGTTTCAAAAGAGTTACCGATCGAGTATGCGATGGAAATGAACAATTTAATTAAGATGGAAATGGAAGGGACGGCTTAATCTATTAAGGGTAGGTATTGAAAATATAGTAAGCCAGAGAGGAAAAGATGTTAAGAGAAGAATTTGCGATTTTTGAAGAGGTGCCGGAATTAATTGATCCAATATTACCGTTTGTATACTTAGACAGTGCAGCAACAATGCAGAGGCCAAATCAAGTGATCGAGAAAGAGGCAGAATATTATAAAACCCAAAACGCAAATCCACTAAGAGGCCTGTATAAATTAAGTGAACAATCGACAAGAATATTGAACCAAACAAGAGCGAAGGTAGCAGAGTATATTGGCGCGGATCCAGATGAGGTTGTGTTTATTAAGAATACAACTGAGGGGATAAATTTGATAGCAAATGGAGTGAGCGAACTTATAAGTGAGAAGGAGAAGATTTTAGTTAGCTTGGACTCTCATCACAGTAATATTTTGCCTTTTACAGAACGATATAGTGAACAGACGGTGGTGACTGATGATATCTTAGGGGAATTTAATAAAGATAAAGAGGCTGTAAAATTAGTGGCGCTAACCGGTCTAAGTAATGTGAGCGGAGAAGAACAAGACGAGCTAATAGGAAAACTACGAGAATCAGGCTACAACGGTGCAATCCTAGTTGATGCGGCGCAGATGGTGGCACATAGACGTATTGACGTAAGAAAAATGGATGTGGATTTTCTAGTGTTTTCTGGACATAAGATGGGGGCACCAATGGGAATTGGTGTTTTATATATGAGGCGGGAATGGATGGAAAAAATTAGGCCACTAAATTATGGTGGAGAAATGGTGGAGGGGGTAGAATATCGGGATGGAATAATCAAAAGCGAGTTGGCTTTTGGTCCTCAGAAATTTGAAGGTGGGACAATAAATATGGGGGGAGTGGCTGGGCTGGCTGCGGCAATTGATTTTTGGCAAGATCACAATAAAAATAATAAATTATTTGAGGCAATAGAAGAATTGACTTTGTTTGCAAAAGAACAAATAGGGGAAGTGGAAGATGCGGAGGTGTATTATGCTAAAAATGGTATTGTTTTATTGAATATCAAGGGGGTGCATACACATGATACATCGCAAATTTTAAGTAACTACGGGGTGATGGTACGTGCAGGTTGGCACTGTGCCGAGCCATTTTTGACAGAGAAGAAAATTGGGCCAGCAGTACGAGTAAGTTTGATGTTTTATAATACTAAAAATGAGTTAAAATATTTAACTTCAATATTAAAAAAAGTAAGAAGTGAGATGGGGTTATGATTTTAATGTATGATGAAATTTTATTAGAACATAATCTGTATCCAAAGAATCGGGGGAGTATTGAAAAAGCGGATATTGCTAAGGAGTTAAAGAATGCTAGCTGCGGTGATAAAATAATTGTTCAATTAAAACTTGAAGATGGAATTATTACTGAAGGCAGATTTGAGGGGGTGGGGTGTGCGATTGCGCTAGCGTCGGCTGATTTAATGATTGAATCGGTGAAGGGTAAGACGATTGAGGAGGCGAAGAAGTTGAGTCGTCTATTTAAGACAATGATTTTAGACGAGGGAGAATTTAAGTCTTGCGGGGGGGAAGAACAGATGGGGGATGCGATTGCTTTAAGGATTGTGGGTCGAATGCCGGCAAGAGTGAAGTGCGCTGAACTTGCGTGGCAGGTATTTTCAGATAAATAAATTAAACGCTTGTGTTTAAGCTTATTGCGAATTATAATGGAAAATAGTTTAGGAGGAATAAATGATAAAGGTGGACGATAGGTTCCTGGCGGAAGTGGGATTGCAGAATTTACCCGAACCACAGAGAACTGCATTTATAACTGAGATCCAGAGTGAACTTGAGAATCGAGTGGGCGAAAAGATGAGTGAGGGGATGACTCCTGAGCAGCTTGAAGAATTTGATGGTATTATGCAAAAAGATCGTAATACAATGATTAAGTTTTTGACAAGGCTTGGTGACTACAGGCAAGATGATATATATAAAAAATTATTGCAAAAATATAATACAACTGAGGGTACGTTGGAGATTCTAGGAGAATATCTAAGTGTGAAATGGATCCAATTGAACCGTCCAGATTATGCGAGAGTAGCGCAGGATATTGAGGCTGAATTCAAGCAAGAAATTATCAAAGCACACGATGAGATTATGGAGATGGTGCGACAAACATCTGGAACGGAAGAGGAGGTCGTGGCGCGATATAATGCACGAGAGGCAGCGTCAATGCAACCAGCCACACAACCAATGATGCAGCAACCAATAATATCTAGTATGCAGCAACCAATGCCGAACGTGCAGCAGCCAATGCCAAATGTGCAATAATCAGTGCAGAACTTTTGGTAGCAAAAATAAAGTCTAGTAGACTTTATTTTTTTAGATAACCGTTATAAAAAGACGTGGCATCCATAGGTTTACGGCCAGCTGGTTGCAATCGATCAATAATAAGGTTCTGATCTTTGCAGGCCACTTTGATTTTAGCGCGTTGGTCCTCAGGAGAGTTGGTGTCGAGATGGGCTTCGAGAATAATACATTCCTGAGAGCCAAGAATTAATTTGCTTTTGGGGAAACCTTGAAAAGCACGAATTTGGTTGAGAAGAACACTGGCGGGTTTTTGAAGATCAAGAGCAGACATCGAGGTATCAAATTTGGTGGTATAGGTGGCATTTCGGTCATCTTGTGGGGCTGGGGTCGGAAGGTTGTTTAAGTGATTGATTAGCCAATTCGTGGCATGAGTAGATAATTTAGTATAAATTTCGGATTTTGAAGGCTGTGGTGAGAACTGGTCAGAGGTGAGAGTACCTTGGAAGTAGACTGGACCAGCGTCCATGGCTTTAACTAGCTTCATGATTGAAACTGAAAAATCCTTATCGCCATTTAAGATGGCAGACTCTATAGGTGAGGCACCACGATAGGCTGGTAGAAGGGAAGGGTGGATGTTCAGGATGCCATATGGTTCAAAAAGATCGAGTACATCAGTCTTAATCAAAACGCCAAAGCTAGCAAGAATACCAAAAATGGTGGGATCAGGAGCTTTAAGGAGTTTAACTTGCTCGAGATCTTGTTTAGTTTTTGCATGAAAAATAATTTGAAAATCCGGATGTTGCTCAATGAGCGATTTAGTGGTATCGGCAAGTGGTCCGTTGCCAAAAAAGATAATTTTAATCATCAGGGAATAACTCAGAATTATTTTTGATACGCTTATCGTAGTCAAGAGGCTTAAGGTCACCGTCTTTGTCTAGTTCAAAGAAGGCCTTTTCTTCGTCTTTAATGTGATCAATAAAAAGGACGCCATCTAAATGGTCGATTTCGTGGGCGAGAGTACGGGCAAGATTGTCATCGGCTTTAATGCGTACTTCGGTGCCATCGATAAGTTTAGCTTTGATGCGAAGCTTGGAAGCGCGAGGAACGAGTCCATAGATAAATGGAACAGAGAGGCAGCCTTCGTAATCGCTGACAATTTTACCGCTAGCCTTAATAACTTCGGGGTCGATAAGGGCAGTGAAGCTGGCATTGTTTTTATCGTCAAGATCATCGCGAATAATGATAATGCGTTTATTAATACCAAGCTGAGGAGCAGCCATGGCAGCGGAAAGCTCGTGGGGATGTTGTTTTTCCCATTCGAGGCTTGCTTTTACCATTTGATCAACAATTTCTTTTGTTTCATTGGTAATGCGATTAACTTTTGTAGAAGGTTGTCTTAAGCGTGGATCAGGCACAGTAATAATATTCATGGGGATATTATAATATTTTTTAAGGGTTTTATAAAGCATAAGAAGAGATAAAAAGGAAAATAAAGTGGTCATGGTTGTAAAAATAAAAAATAGTTTTAAACTCTAGGTAGAGAGACTAAAAATTAATGATGTGAGATGAGGGGTCATTGGAATGTTTTCTGATGATTTAACCTGAGATGTGGAGGGGAATTTTAGAAAAAGTTTTCGACTCTTTCTAAAAAAGGAAATGGAAAATCTCTCAACTCAAAACTACCAAGGTAGTTTTTGCTCCTAAAAAATAAATCATAGTTTCTGAATCGCCTCCACATCTTAGGTTCTATCTCGACAAAAGAGAAGATTTTTAGTTTAAAAAGCTTAGTTGCTTCTCGCTAAATCCTTATTTGCTTTTAGAGGAGGGATGGGGGGTCGATTACATATTTCATGTTTGGGAAAGTATGTACGGCTTTAATGGCGGAAAGAATATTTTGACGAGAAAGTGATTTGAGGACGATTTGCCAAGTGTAACCGCTTGGCGAAAATTCATGGAAGGCTGGGGTGGGGGCGGATAGATAGACGCCTTTTAGTGGACGAAGAAGGGAATATAATTCACGAATTTTGCGAATAGCGGTTTGCTCGGTTTTCTGTGTAATATAAAGTTTGGCTAGGTAGTAATATGGAGGGAAGTGAGCTTGTTGACGTTTTTGAATTAGATATTGATAGGCGCTCGTGTAATCATTTTGCATGGCAAAATGGATTATAGGGTGATCCGGTTGGAAGGTCTGGATAAAAACTGAAGCTTCGCTAAGGTGCCCGCGACCGACGCGTCCAATAACTTGAGTAAGTAGATGAAAGCTACGTTCCTCTGATGAATAGTCAGGAAGACTAAGTCCGCCATCGGCTTGAACGATGCCAACGGTGGCAAGTTTTGGCAGATCGAGGCCCTTAGTGAGAAGTTGGGTACCAATTAGGATGTCGATAGTACCAGATTTGATATCAGCGTAGAGGCGGTTTAAGGAATTTTCAGTGGTATTGTCGGCGTCAAAACGAGCGATACGGGCGGTTTTAAAGAGTTTTTTGAGCTCAGATTCAAGAAGCTTGGTACCAAACCCTTTATGAATAATAGAGGAGTGTTGGCAGACTGGACAGACTTTCGGAACAATTTCTTCATGGCCGCAGGTATGACAGATGAGTTTGAATTTGTCGCTGTGAAGAGTGAGAGGAAGAAGACAGTTGGGGCAAAGAGCCTGCCAGCCGCACTGATCACAAATTGTAAGCGGAGCGGAACCACGACGATTATGAAAAATGAGGGTTTGTTGATGTTGATCAAGGTTCTGAGTAATTTTTTTAATCAGGGGATCGGAAAAATATCGATTCTTAGAGAAGGAGACAGAGTCCCTTAGATCGATAAGGTGTAGATCAGGCGGAATAGCGGTCTCTTTAGCCTTTTGAGAGAGTGGAACGTAGGCGTGATTTTTTTGTGCAAGATAAAAATCTTCAATAAGAGGAGTGGCGGTGCCGTATACGCAATCAATATTTTTAGTGTTCGCAATGAAGCTGGCGAGTCGTAGGGTCGAATAGCGCGGAGGATTATCTTGATAATAAGCAGGATCGTGAGACTCGTCGATAATAATAAGACCCAGATTGTTTAATGGGGAAAAAAGAGCAGAACGAGGACCAATGACAATGAGTGGAGTGGTACTTTCAATAATACGTTGCCAAATTTGATGTCTAGTAGCTTCGGTTTGTTTGGAATGGATGGTAATAACGGAGCCTGGGAAATAGAATTGAAATTGTTGGACTAGCTGTGAGGTAAGAGAAATTTCTGGTACAAGAATGATACTGGACTTTTGTTTTTGAAACTGAGTCATGGCAAGAGTGAGGTAGAGATTGGTTTTACCAGAGCCTGTGATGCCATGGAGGAGTTTGGTGTGTGATTTAATGTTTTCTAAGGCAGTTAGGGCAGCTTGTTGTGAGGAATTAAGAGGAATAATAGTTGAATGCGTATTGATGTCCAAAGGTGAAATAGGGATCTTCTTACGGCGTTCCTTGGTAATACCTTTAGGAAGAAGTAGGTTAGCAATTAGGGGGAGTGGAGTGAAATAGTATTCGCTGAGCCAGGTGGCTGCTCTAAGAAGATGTGTTGGGATGGGGGGAAGAGGAAGGACTGAGCTAATTGCTTTTATTTGGAAGGATTGATCTTGAGGAGGAGTGATAGAATGATGAATAATGCCGGGGATGACTGATTTTCCTAAGGGGATTAGAATAATTTGGCCAGGTTTGAGTTTCTCGGGAAAAGAATATGTTAATAAACTCTCAAGAGCATGTAGATCTTGACGAAAGATTTTGGTAGGAATGACCTGATAATACATTGATGTTATTTTAGCATAATGGAAGATGTACTGGGCGGAGAGATTGGGAAGAATAAGGGTTGAGTGTAGTAAGTCAACTGTTGTGAGAAATACTATTTTTTGATATACTAAAACGAAGAAGCAAAAGTGAGGTAAATATGTTGGATATATTCATTACATCTCGGGTCCGACGAAAGATATTGGTGGTTTTTGCGAAATATCCAGATTTTAAGACGCATGTACGTGCATTATCGAAGCTGATACACGAAGATCCGGGAAACATACAGAGAGAGTTAAAAAGACTTGAAAAAGGAAATTTCTTGATTGTGACGAAAAAGGGTAATACAACAATTTACCAGACGAATAAACAATTTCCAATCTTAAAAGAGCTGCAGGGGATTGTGATTAAAAATAAGCAAATGGCTCCCAGTTCAAAGCAGAGTAAAACTATTCAATAGAATAATTTTAATGAAGATCTAATTTTGGTGTAAAAAAGAATAGGTAAGATATATCATGGATGATATTTTTGATCAGTTAATAAAGAAACGAGGGATTACGGAAGACTTTTTGAATCCAAAGTATCAGTTGGGGCTTGCGGATAAACTGCCAGATATTAAGAAGGCGAGCGATCGGATTATTCAAGCAGTGAATAATAAAGAGACGGTACTGATCTACGGTGATTATGACGTGGATGGAGTAACGGCAAGTGCTTTAATGTTTGACTGTCTAAGAATGAGTGGCATCCAGAGAGTGGAGGTGATGTTGCCGGATCGTTTCATTGATGGATATGGAATGGGTGGGAGAGTAAAAGAGAAAGCGAAGGAACTTGATGCGAGTCTTATTGTAACAGTGGACTGCGGAAGTAATAATTCAGAGGTGATTGATGAGTTGTCTGCAATGGGGGTGGACGTGATTGTGACGGATCATCACGAAATCATGAAAGAAGTACCTAAGTCGGCTGTGGCGGTAGTCAATCCTAAAAGGGATGAAAAATCGGAGCTAAGAGAGCTTTGTGGTTGCGGGGTGGCTTTTTTGGTGATGCAGAAAATGGTTTCTCTTGGGTATATTGAGGCGGGCAAAGAAAAATGGTTTTTGGACTTAGTGTTAGTGGGGACACTTTGTGATTCAATGACACTTGATCCGATAAACCGGATGCTGAGTTATTTTGGGATGAAAGTATTAAAGAAGACGAAGCGACCAGGTTTAATCGAGCTTCTAAAGGTGGCAAGAGCGGAAAGAATTAGTTCCGAAACGATAGGTTTTCAAATTGGTCCAAGACTCAATGCGGGTGGAAGAATGGAATCGGCGGAAATTTCGTTGAAACTTTTGATGTCTAAAAATCACCGAGAAGCTTTTGAATTATCTATGAAGCTAAATCAACTAAATCAGGATCGTAGGAATAGCCAGAGGCAGGCAATGGAGGAAATTCCTGAGGTGAAAGATCCTGTAATTGTGGTAACTGGCAAATGGCATGAGGGAGTGCTAGGAATTATTGCTGGGCGATTGGTGGAGAAATATCATAAACCGGCATTTGTATTGACGGAGATAGAAGAAGGGATTTTAAAGGGTTCGGGGCGTTCGTTTGGCGATTTTAATTTAGCAGAGGCTTTGAAAATCTGTAAGGAGCAGATTATTGGTGGTGGCGGTCATGCGGCGGCTTGTGGATTAAAGGTTTCGAAAGATAAGTTGAATGAGTTTATTAAAGCCGTTAACGAGTATTATGTGGGGCTGAACTTAAAAGAGCAGGAAAAATATTTAGAGGCGAAGGAGGACTTGGAGATTGAGGAGTTGAGTGGTTTGAACCTATCGTTGATGGAAAAAATTAGAGTATTAGAACCATTCGGAATGGGAAACCCAGAACCGGTCTTTTTATTAAAAAATATGAGAATAGAGCGGATTAATAAAATGGGAGCGGAGAGGCAACATATGAGAATGACGTTAAAGGATAATCTAGGGAAGGAGATAAAATTAGTGGCCTTTAATGCTCCGGAGGAATGGATGGAGACTAAAGAAGGGGAGATCCGAAATGTGTGGATCAATCTGGTGGAGAATGAATGGCAGAATTATAGAAGTGTGGAAGGAAGAATTTTGCAGATTAAAGAAAGCTCTGTTGAAAAAATGTAGCGTATCTGATATAATGCCGATATATGGCAATCAAAGTAACTAGAAAAGACCAGGGAGAGGCAAACGAAAACATCATTCGTCGCTTTAATCGTAAGGTGTTACAGAGTGGAATTATGCCACTTGCGAAATCACAGCTTCGTTTTTCAAAGCCAATTTCCAAACGCGAACGTCGTCGTAAAGCAATTCTACGCGAAATTCGTAAGGCTGAAAAAACAGAACGAATTAAACTTGGTTTAAAGTAATGAGAAGACCCCTTTAATGGGGTCTTTTTGTGCTATACTATTTTTGTATGAAACTATTATTTTTAGGGGGTCCTGGGACTGGTAAGAGTACAGTTGGGAATAGATTAGCAAATGATTTAAACTGGCCTTGGATTTCGTCCGGAGCAATTCTTCGAGAAAGTAAGGAGCAGTGGGTTATCGATAGATTAAAGACTGCGCAGTTATTTGATGATGAGATGGTGTCGGAATTGGTATTTTCTAGGTTATCTGGAACAGAGAATGCGATCATTGATGGATATCCAAGAACATTACGTCAGGCGGAAATCATAGTTGAACGAGGTCTGAAAATTGACTATATAGTCGAGCTAACAGTGCCGTTTGAGGAGGTGATGCGTAGGCTATCAATGCGGGGACGCAGTCAGGATGTACCAGAGATTATTGAGGAAAGACAGGCTGACTATGAACGTAGTCGTAACGAGATCGTAGCATTTCTTCTAGGCAATGGGGTGAAATTATTGACTGTTGATGGACTTGGCGAAGTCGATGAAGTTTACAAGCGTACTGTAACTTTAATACGTAATGAAATTAGTGAATTGAATAATAAGAAAAACGCCTAAGGGGGCGTTTTTTCAGAAAGGAGAATTATGATTTTAATTTATGGGCCAGCCGGATCGGGAAAATCGACACAGGGAAGAATGTTGGCAGAAAAGATGGGTCGCACCTGGCTTTCAGCGGGGCAATTGATTCGTGATTCGCATCGATTTGATGAATATACAAGCAAGGGTACGATGATTCCAGAAAATATCTTAGTGGATCTTCTATGGGAGAATATGGAAGCCGTATTTAAAGAAGGGGGTGAAGTGATTTTTGATGGTCAGCCAGGCTCGGTCGAGCAGGTGGAAATGTTGGAGGAAAGAGGAATTTTTTCACACACAGAGTTTGTAGTGCTACTAAAGGTACCAGAAGAAGAATTATTGAAGAGATTGACTGAGCGAGGAAGAGAAGATGATAATGTGGAAGTCTGGAAACAGAAAATATCATACTTTGAACAAAAAAGTTATTCATTTTTAACAGAGATGAAGTCACGTGGAGTACGGATTTATGAAGTTGATGGCGTGGGGTCAATTGAAGAAGTGAATCAACGTATTATGGAATTAGTTCAGAAAAATTAATTTAATTAAAAAATCGGAAAAATATTTCCGATTTTTTGTTGGTAGAGAAAATATTTATTTCTCAGGGCAGTTTGGTAGGGTAAGTACTTCGAAGCCAGTTTCAGTAACGAGAATGGTATGCTCGCAGTGACAGCCAATAGAGCCATCAGAAAGGACGACGTCCCAACCGTTCTCCGGACTAACGTGATTATATGGTTTGCCAAGAGAGGACATTGGTTCAATACATAGAGTATCTCCTGGTTGGAGTATATAACCGTGCCCACGCTTACCATAGTTTGGGACCTCTGGTTCCATATGCATGGATTTGCCAATAAAGTGGCCAACATAGTTTTCGATAACACCTAGATGTCCACGACGCAAAACAGTTTCTACGGCATGACCAATATCGCCAAGGTGTGTGCCTGGAGCAACGGTGGTAATGCCGGCCCAGAGGCTCTTTTCGGTGGTCTTAATCATCTGTTTAACGGCAGGACTAGCTTTGCCAACGGTGGTAGTGAAGGCGGCGTCGGTATGATAGCCTTTATAACCAATTACTAAATCAAAAGAGACTTTGTCGCCATCCTGGAGGACGTAGTCACTATTAGGCGCGCCATGAACCAGCTCATCATTGACAGAGATACAGATGGCGCCAGGGAATTTTTGAGGGAGTTGATCATAGGAGACTATTGCTCCGGCGTCTGTAATTTTTTTACGAACCCAAGCATCTAGCTGGCGTTTAGTCATACCAACGTCGACATAGTCTCGGAGCTCGGCGAGAATTGTACCTAAAATTTTGCCACCCTCGCGCATGGCGGTAATTTTTTGAATATCCATGTATTAAATTATAGCACCGATATATTTTTTAAAATGTTTATGTTATAATACTAAGGATATGAATGACCAATTGCCTCGTTTTATGTTAGGAATCGATGTTGGAACACAGTACATTCGTGCGGTGGCGCTTTCTGAGTATCAAGGTGAGATATCGGTAATTGCTAATTCTGAGGTGAAAAATAATGGCGGAATGAGTAAGGGGGTAATTACAAATCTAGCTGGTCCGGTCGAGTCTTTGAATAGAGCAATCGTAATGATTGATCAGACGAGTGGAAAATCGTTGAAATCAGCCTATACTTCAATTAATGGCTCACAGGTTGGCGCAGTACAGACTCAAGGGATGATTTCGATTATGGGTGGGGAAGCTATTTCGCAAAATGATTTGAAGCGGATTCAAGAGATGTCGCTTGCGGGAGTAATCCCAAATAATCGAGAAGTCTTAAAAGTGATTCCTACGAATTATATTGTGGATGGTCAGTCTGGTATCCGAGATCCTTTGGGGATGAATGCAATGAAGCTTGAAATGCAAGCAAGTGTGGTTTCAGCGTTGGTGCCTTCTTGTTTAAATCTACGAAAATTAACCGAGAATGTGTCGATTGAGTCGCTAGAACTTATACCAACAGCGGTAGCTGCGGCAAGAGTTGTCCTAACTGAGCAGCAAAAGGATAATGGTGTTGCGGTGGTAGATCTGGGGGCTTCCACAACAAGCGTAGCAGTCTTTATGGATGGCTTTTTGCAACACTATGCAGTCTTAAACGCAGGCGCAAATAATATTACGAATGACCTTGCTATTGGACTTGCGATTAATCCAGGTGTGGCGGAAGAAATTAAGTTGCGCTATGTTTCGGCCGATTTTCCAGAGAGTGATAAGACGATCGTAACAAAGGTGGGTGACGAAACGGTGAGCTTTACAAAAGACGAAGTAAACCAGATTGTGAGGGAACGCTTGATTGATATCTTTGAACATGTAGAAAAGATTTTGAAACAAGCAGGCTATGCGCAGAAATTACCAGAGGGATTGGTGATTGTTGGAGGTGGTGCGATGATGCGAAACTTAGATAAGTTTGTAAAAAATTTACTCGGTATGGCTGTTAGAATAGGAAGACCAACGGAGAAGCTTGGTGGGGTATTTGATCTTGTTGAGAATCCAAAATATACGACAGCTTTAGGGCTGGCGCTAATGATGCATGACGACGAGTTGATGGCTGGCGAAGTTAGCGACGAAGCTCAAGAGGGCGGTTTATTCTCATTTTTGAATATTTTCAAGAAAAAATAGACTATTTAAGAAAATACTACTTAACTAGAGAGAAAAATATGATAGACTAGAAGTAGTTATTTGTTAGATAGTGAGGAAAAAAGATGCCTGAAATTAAACCAACAGAGGTGGAAACAAAAGCAAGCATTAAAGTCGTGGGAGTTGGTGGTGCCGGCGGTTCTGCGGTTAACCGAATGAAAGAAGTTGGACTTTCTGGTGTAGAATTTATCGCAATCAATACCGATGCTCAGGCGCTACATTATTCAAATGCTGATACGAAAGTACATATCGGTAAAGGCCTGGGTGCTGGTGGTGATCCTGAAAAAGGTCAAACCGCTGCAGAGGAAAGCCGTGAGAATATTAAGGAGTCTTTGAAGGGCGCCGATATGGTGTTTATTACTCTTGGTGCCGGTGGTGGTACTGGCTCTGGTGCTGGTCCAATCGTAGCTAAAGAAGCAAAGGATCAGGATATCTTGACTGTTGGTGTAGTGACTCGTCCATTTACTTTTGAGGGGGCTCAGAGGAAGCGTAACGCTGATAAGGCGATTAATGAAATGACCGATGCGGTTGATGCATTGATTACAATTCCGAACGACCGTTTATTACAGACAATAGATCCAAGAACACCGTTACTTGAGACTTTCAAGATTGCTGATGATGTGTTACGTCAAGGTGTTCAGGGGATTTCAGAATTAATTACCGAGCATGCCTTAATCAACTTAGACTTTGCTGACGTGAAGGCGATTATGAAAGATGCGGGATCTGCATTAATGGGTATTGGTCGTGCTTCAGGTGAGAACAGAGCAAAATTGGCTGCTCAACAGGCAATTGAATCACCACTTATCGAGGTAAAGATTGATGGCGCTCGTGGTGTGCTCTTCTCAGTGGCTGGTGGATATGATATGTCAATGTCGGAAATTCAGGAAGCTGCAGAGGAAATTACTGGTGCTGTTTCACCAGATGCAAATATCATTTTCGGTGCATCTATTCGTCCAGAATTACAAGATGAAATTGTAATTACCGTGGTGGCAACTGGATTTGATTCAGATGTTTATCGTCGCAAGCGTGCAGAAGAGGAAGAAAAGAAACGTACAGATGAGGCTTTGACTCGTGTGGAGAGTCTAAGGAATCAACAGCAGATTGTTGAGCCTACTCCAAGTTTTGCGCCAGAAGTTAATGAACAGAGTAGTGTAGAGGAATTTACGGCTACACCAAAAGAAAATATTTGGGATAAAATTGGCCGTCAGGATGAGGAAGAGGATTTAGAAGTCCCACCTTCTCTAAGAGCAAAACTACGCGGTAAGAAATAATGAAATATGGTCGGAGAAATCTGACCATATATAATCTTGAGGGCTAGAGGTTCTTGTAGGGTAATTGGAAGAATTATCTAGATAAAAAGGTGGAGGTAAAATATGCAAATGATGGGTATAAAAATCGGGGATAGTAAGGTACTTGAAAGTCGTGAGACTCCTGACGGTTCAATGATTCGACGTCGCCGTGTGACGGCAGATGGACATCGTTTTACAACTTATGAGCGTATAGAAATGCCGCCACTTGCAGTAATGAAACGTAGCGGAAACAGGGAGCCCTTTGATCGCGATAAGTTACATAAGGCAGTGAACCGTAGTGTGGGTAAATTTTTTAATTCAGACCTTGAAATCGAAGACGTGGTGAATAAAGTAGTGGAACGGGTGTATTCTCTTGGGCGTGACGTGGTTTACTCGAAGGAGATAGGACAGGCGATTTTGGATGTGCTGGCTAAAATTAATGAAGTAGCTTACGTGCGATTTGCTAGTGTATTTTTACAGTTTAAGTCACTAGATGAATTCGAGAGAATTATCAGAGAACAAAGAGAGAAGCGGGAGGATTAAATGCGAATTGTAATTGTAGTAAAAACACATTCAGAATATTTCAGAGAAGCTGAAGAATGGAGCGTGGAATATGGACGAGAGACTGGGAGGGAAGTTGAGCTGATTGATCCGGAGACGATTGAAGGGGAGATTTTTGCGTCAACGAGAGATATTGTGCAGTATCCATGCTTGTTGGTTTTGGGCGGAAGTGGAGAGATTGTGAAAAAATGGAGTGGCTCGCCATTGCCACCGTTTGATCAAGTGTCTTATATGCTACGCAGCGTGTAAAATATATTGTATAATAAGGGGGATGAGTAAAATCAGGGAGAAAGCCTTAAGAATTTTTGCGCAAGCAAAAGAAATGCCTGGGTATTCTTTGTCATGGGAGAGACACTCTCTAAATGTAGCCAAAATAACAGAATCGATTACGAGAGCAATAATAGAGAATGGGGGGAGTCTGAATTTTACGAAGCTTGCGGATGAGTATCTGAGGTCAGACGAGGCGTTAAGTGGCGAAGAAATGATGGATATGGCTTTTTCTGCAGGGCTTCTGCATGATATTGGGCGATGCGTAGAGATAAAGGTTGGCTTACGTCATCCTATTTTAGGCTATAACTTATTAATGAGGGAAGGGTTGTCGGAGCTAGCACAGGTTTCAATGACTCATACATATTACGGATATAAACAGATAGAACGAGCTGAGTTCTGGGAAGAACTAGACCCAGAAAGCCTAGATTTTACACAGGACTATATGAAAGTGGCTGAGATTTCTGATTTAGATCTTTTGGTTCAGCTAGCTGATAATATGGGTCATGCGATGGGGGTGATGACGATTTCGGATCGTTTTTCTGATATATTGATTCGGCATGGGATTCGGTTTGCAGGTGATCATCTCAGAGAATTATTTAGGATAAAACAGTACTTTGATAAAAAAGCTGGAATAAATATATACGAGCTATTCAGGGAAGAAATTATTAGAACAACAATGATGGAACCGAACGGGGTGATGAGAGAAAAGCAAAATGTAACAGATGAAACGGAGGAGAGTTTATGAAATATCAAGCAAATACAAGAAGAAGAGCGATTGAATATGAAAAGGCAATTGTGGACTTCTGGAAAAAGAATCGAGTTTTTGAAAAATCAATCGAACAACGAGATATTAATAATGGATATGTTTTTTATGACGGACCTCCATTCATTACTGGCTTACCACACCACGGTACCCTACTATCTTCAATTGTTAAAGATGCTGTACCTCGTTTTTGGACGATGCGCGGTAAGAGGATTGAACGACGATGGGGGTGGGATTGTCATGGTTTACCAGCAGAGAACTTTGTAGAGAAACAATTGGGCATCACTGACAGGCGAGAAATTGGTACGAAGTGGCCACTTTCAACCTATATTACAAAGGCGCGTGAGTCAATGGTTTCAAATTCTGAAGCCTGGGAAGGTGTGATTGAGCGAGTTGGTCGTTGGGTGGATTTCCGTGGAGCTTATCGCACGATGGATAAAAATTTTATGGAATCGGTCTGGTGGGCGTTTAAAACTCTATATGACCAGGGGAAGATTTATGAGGGGCGTAAGGTTTTGATGTATGACACGAAATTCTCAACTCCTGTATCGAAGACTGAGGTGACGATGGATAATGATGCATATCAAACGGTAACTGATCCATCTGTCTATGTTAAGTTTGAAATTGTAAGCGAGGGGGGATTAAAGGGGGTTAAATTGCTAGCCTGGACAACAACACCTTGGACTTTGCCGGCAAACTTAACCTTGGCGATCAATAAGGAGCTTGAGTACAAAATTTACTCAGTCGGGGATGAGAAATTGATTGTGGCAAGTGAATTGGCAAAAAAAGCATTGGGGGAAGCAGAGGCGGTTAAAACCTTAAATGGGGAGGAATTAATCGGTCTAGAATACAAGCCGCTTATGTGTAATTTCTCGAAAGAGGAACGTAAGAAGAATACTTATAAGGTTGTGGCTGCTGATTTTGTTTCAAGCTCTGACGGTACTGGCATTGTGCATATTGCGCCAGCCTACGGCGAGATGGACTACGAGCTGAGCTTAGAACAGAATGTGGATTTCATTGACTTACTTGATGAAGGCGGTTATTATCTTGAACCAGCAAAGAAATGGCTAAACGAAATGGGGGTACGCGACACAGATGAGTCTGGGATTGAGCTTTGGGCGGCAAATAAATTTATTGTAAAGGTGCTCGAGGAAAAAGGTATTATTTATAAGATTGAATATATTAAACATGAATATCCGTTTAATCCACGCTCGAAACAGAGGATTATCTATCGTGCATTCCCAAGTTGGTTTTTTGCAGTGAATGGAATGAAGAAGCAGTTAATTGAAGAAAATGAAGAAATTAACTGGTTCCCAGAGTACTTAAAACATGGTCGCTTCGAGAAGAATATTGAGGCGGCTCCAGACTGGAACTTGTCACGAGATCGTTTTTGGGCAACTGCAATGCCAGTATGGAAAGGTGATAAGGGAACTATTAAGGTGGTTGGCTCATACGATGAGCTGTATGAACTATCTGGTGTCAGACTGGAAGACTATCACCGTCCTTGGGTGGATGAGATTGAATTTGATATCGATGGTGAACACTTTAAGAGAATTGAAAAAGTGCTTGATTGTTGGTTTGAATCTGGTTCGATGCCGTTTGCACAACTACATTATCCATTTGAGAATAAGGAGAAGTTCGAACAAAACTATCCAGCCGATTTTATCGTGGAGTATGTGGGACAGGTGAGGGCTTGGTTTTATTATGTGCACGTGGTGAATACTGCGCTATTTGGTAGGAAGGCTTACAGAAACGTGATTACAACTGGCACAGTGGCAGGTAATGATGGTCGTAAGATGTCAAAGTCACTTGGAAACTATACTGACCCGACGGAGTTAATGGACAAATATTCGGCCGATGCGCTACGCTTCTTGATGGTTTCATCGCCAGTGCTAGCTGGAGAAGATTTTGCCTTGATTGATAAGGATGTTTCGGATGTTGCGAGAAAATTATCGATGATTTGGAATGTGTACGACTTCTTTACGATGTATGCTTCTGTGGATGGTTTTGATTCAAAACAAGCGATTGCAGTTTCGAAACTGGAGAACCCTCTGGATATTTGGTTGGTTTCAAGAGTGTATGAGCTACGTAATGAAATTACTAAGGGAATGGAGGCCTATAATATTCCAAGCGCGCTAGCAAATGTACTATTATTTATTGACGATTTGTCAAACTGGTTTGTGCGACGCTCAAGGAGGCGCTTCTGGAAATCAGAGGATGATATTGATAAAAATGCGGCATACTCTACCCTATACTTTGTGTTAGTATATCTTGCTAAGATTTTAGCCCCATTTACGCCATTCCTAGCGGAAGAGTTATATCAGAAAATGACTGGAGCAGAGTTTGATTCTTCAGTGACAGAGTCGGTACATCTATTGGATTGGCCGGAAGCGGGAGAGATTAATCAAGAAGTACTTGAGAAGATGGCGAGAACCCGCGAGATTATTACTGAGGGTTTAGCTTTGAGGATGAATAAAAGCGAGACCGAGGAGCAAATTAAGGTAAGACAACCACTTGCTGAATATATCTATGAAGGTGAAGCACTGGATGAATATTATGAACAAATCATTGCAGATGAAGTTAACGTAAAATCTGTGAAAGTTGGTGAGAAGTCTTATCTTGATAAACATTTGACTAAAGAACTACTCAAAGAAGGTTTTATTCGTGAATTAATTCGCTTTGTACAGGCTGCGAGAAAGAAAGCTGGGTTTGAGGTTGATGACAGAATTAAGTTATCGATTGACACCGAAATTAGTAAGAATTGGCAAGATATACTAAAAGCGGAAGTCTTGGCCGTAGAGCTTGGAAGGGATAATAATTATCAGTATGACGAAGTTGTAAAAGTTAATGGTAAGAATATTACTATCTCGCTAGAAAAAGCCTAAGAAAGATAAAAATAAAAAGGATACGTGAAGATGCGTGTCCTTTTTTTTTTGAGGGGCAGACGTAATTAATGGGTTTTGATGGACGAACTAACAGAGGTGGATTTTGTGATAAAAGGATAATATTAATAAAAGTGTTGACAAATATGCATAAACATGATATCATTAAAACAAGTTAGATAATAAATAAAAACAAAAAGCAAATAAAAATAAATCTAACAGAAAAGGAGCGGTGGGGGAAGTTAAAGAAAAATAAAAAATAAAATAAGTGAGGAACAAGACCAATGTAAGGGTAAGATAAAAACAACAATATAAATATATAAAATAAAACGAGAAAGAGATAAAGAATGAAGAGGGGTCAATCCTAAGAGCCATTAAGAACAAGCTTAGGATTGACAAGGAAAGTAAGAGGCTACTTATTAAAAAATAGGTAGCCTTAAAAAATAAATTAATTAATTTATTCAGTTGCATTTTGGAAAAATATGCTAGAATAGAATAAATAAGCAAAAGATAAAAACAAAAAGAAGGGGAAGATATGACGTTTGAATTTTTCAACGATGAATCAGGATATAGTTTAAAAAAGACAGTAAGTCCGGAAGCTCAGGCTAAGATCTTGGCCAGGCTTGGACGAGCCGGTTTGAAAATTGCTTAGATTTTTTAACTTTAGAATTGACTAGAGGCTGAGATTTTTGATGAAAATAGCACCTTGAGTGCTATTTTTGTATAAATAAATTATTCAATTAAATGAAGAGTTATTTTTTGTATGTACACTGTCTGTAAAAAGTTTATTCAACTTTTCAAAAAAGCTTGATCAGAAGATGAATTGACCGAAGTTATGTAAATGTATAAAAAAATAAATAAAGATGTTGACTATTTTTAACACTAGCGATATGATTGGGGCATAAAAGTCATATTTTTAACATAAAAAACTAACAGAAAGGTCTTTATCGCTATGGTAGAAGATGAGACGAGAGTGGTTAGTGCTGGAGCACAAACTGCGTCGTTTGAAGAGCCTGATCTTACAGGTTTGACACAAGATCAATTAATTGATCTTTTTGTCAATAATCTGGTTGAAGAAAAAGGGCAGAATATTTCAGAAACAGAGAAACAGCAGATTGCTGAGGATCTTAAGGATGCTGTAATGACAGAGATCTTGATGAGCTTGCCTGATTATTTAGTAAATAAAATTAATGACAGCTTTGAAAATGGTACTGCATCAGAGGAGATGATTGAATCTGTGGTTGAAGAGTCTGGCATTGATGCTAGTAAGATAGCCGAAAAAGTAATGATCAAATTCAGAGATGATTATCTAAATAATAAGGAGGAAATGTAAAATGAGTAACCCTAATCAATTTGGTAACGGGAACAATGGTGATAGTTCTTCTGCGGATGACTGGGGAGAATTTCTCAAGCAAGTTGAGCCGTTAAAACCTTCCAAGATCGATATCGACAATGATGTAGATGATGAAGTTAAACCGGTGGATAAGAAGGATAATTTAGTAGAGACTATTAGGAGATATTTAGCTTACGACGATACAGGTATAGATGATTACGACGATACAGGTATAGATGATTACGACGATACAGGCATAGATGATCCTGAAGGGGTTCGTGTGGGTGAACAACCAAATAATCCTAATGATTCTAAGGATACAGGCAAAGATGGCCCTGAAGACGATGAAGATAATGATGGAAATAATAGCCCAGAAAGTGTCAGTAATAAGGGGAATATTGTCCGTAATATTATGGATCGTTTTAAAAAGAATGGTATTGGCAAACTCTTTGTCAGGGGTTGTCTTGTTGCTGCGTTGGTTGGTGCGATTGGCGGGGCATACCACAGAGGTTTTCATAACGGAGCTGCCAATACAACGGCGAAGATGGAAGCCAATATTAACGAGATGGAGGCCAAGATTAACGAGATGGAGGCCAAGATCAACTCTACTAATGAGAGCCAATTGGGTTCTGATGGAGCAACTAAGGAGCTAGACAGGACTGCTACTGCTACTGAATCGAATGCAGAAAAACTTGAGACAAGCGTAGATTTAAAAATAGCTAACGGTGATGTTATTGAGGGGGTTGATTTTAGGCTAGGGGGCGATAATTCTGGTGCCGATATGCTTGATTTTAAGAATATGGATAGTAGCCATGCTGGTGCATTTACGAGTGCGTATGCAGACTGGATCAATGGTGGTGCAGCTGCGGAATACAAAAGCACAATAGGCAATGAGGAAGCTACAAATGCTTTTCATCTTAAAACTGCGGAAAGAATGAATAGCCGTATGGGTAATGTAGGATTACTTTCTAAGAGTTATTTTGCTCTCGCAGATTTTGAAGATAAGAATATGATCAATCAGGAAAATATGGGGGAAAATGCCATGAGGCTAATGCAGGATCCTGTTGAATACGAAAGACAGAAGGCTATTGTAGAACAAAAGAATATTGAGTTGGCAAAAAAAGTGACATATGATTTTGTTGTACTTGAAAGAGATAAGGATATCTATTGTTCAGAATACATGAAATTGTATGATCAAAATGGTAATGAGATTGAAAAAGATAGTGACAGGCAGTATAGTGCTGGAGATATTTCTAGGGTGGAATATATTACCGACACAAAAGTTAATCCTGTAGAGGGTGGTGCATTAGTGCGAAAGGGTTATGATAATGAAACTGGTTTGGATTATGTTGAATCACATCCGGAAGTAAAGGAACAACGACTTCGTAGTTCAAACTTAATTAAACCAGGAGCGACAGACAAGGAAATCCAATGGGCAATGAGCCATTGGGTATACGAGGGTGAGCTGGTTGTTTGTGGTCAGGATTGTTGGGTAAAGAAAGTCGAGACTTATGACTCTTCAGTTACTTATAAAGCAGAATACAAGACACCTGAAAAATCTAGCTCGACTTCTACTTATACTATTACACCGGTATTTCCTGAGAAACCTGATCCAAAATTAGATGATGGAAGCGGAATTCATAAAGAAGAAGATGATGGAAGCGGAACTCATAAAGACGAAGATGATTCTAGTAAAAAGATAATTCGTCGTATTTATCGGGGTGGGAATCACCACGATGATAGCAGTGGTATTCACGAGAGTGACAAGAAAAAGGATGACGAAACTCCAAAAGAAACTCCAAAGAATAATCCAGGAGAAACACCAAAAGAAACTCCAGGAGAAACTCCAAAAGAAACTCCAGGCGAAAATCCAAAGGATAATGAAAAGGTGCTTGAGGCGAAAACTGCTGATGTAAAAGGTGCAGACGAATTTGATGCACAGAAGGTAAATACTGAAACAGACCAGACAGTAGAAGCGACACTTGGGTCTGAACAGGAAAATGCAAGGATGGAGACTACAGGGGGTAAAGTTGAAAATAAGGTGGTGGAAGAGAAGGAAGCTGTTGAAGAATTCTCTAAAAAAGATGAGGCTGGTGTAGAAAATGTTGATAAAACCTTGGATCAAGTTGAAAATAATGAAAATATGAATACAGGCGCTACAGAAAAACAATCTGATGCTGAGGCTAAAATGACCGTTGAAAAGGAAAAAGAATCAACAGAGAAGGCTCCAGATACATCATATGACTTAGGTTATGCATCTGCCGAATGGGACTTTTCAAACTTTGGAAACTAGGTAATCACTTTTAAGAGCTCTAAATAATAAAGGAGAGGAATGAGAACAAACACAAACACAAAAACATGGGATGTGTTGCGCCATACGGCGCATCGCATCTTGCCAGTGGTAGGTTTATTATCACTGGGTGCGGCAGCGGTACTGCCGGTAGGGGAAACTCATGCGTTCGAAACATGGGGTCCAGAACGTCCAACCTATACATGGCAGAAACCAGCTGACCATGCAACGATGAACTCAATTACTGATGATCCAGTAATGGGTGACGAACGAAACTTCGTCAGGATTCGTAAGGCTGGGACAAATGATAAATTTGATGATAACGTCGTGGCGGAACCTGGTGCTGAATATGAAGTTCAGATATTCTTCCACAATAACGCAGCTGCAAACTTAAACGATGCTAGTGGTCGTACTTTTGCAAAGCCAATTCGCGTTAGGGTGAATGAAATCTCTGCTAGTATCACTAAGGGGCAGTCAGCAATGATTAAGGGATTAATTACTGCTGATAATGCTACTCCGAAAGAGGTATGGGATACTGCATATATTCAAACTAGTCAAACTGTTTCATTGAGATATGTTCGTGGTTCTGCTCACATCCATAACGGTGGTAAACTAAATGGAAGCCTGATTGATGACGATGCTCTGTTTGGTAAATACGGTGGCACATTTGTTGGTTATAACCAATGGGGTTATCTTCCAGGCTGTAACGAATATTCTGGTAATATTACCTTTAGAATTAAGGTTGATAAAGCTGGCTTTGATATGAACAAAAGTGTATCAAAAGACTTAGCTGATAACTATCAGAATTCAATCGATGCTGAACCGGGTGAAACTTTAGATTTTAAGATTCATTTTAGGAATACTGGTACTACAGTGCTGAGAAATGTATCCGTATATGATTTACTAGGTAAAGGTATGAGTTTTGTGCCAGGTACAACTCGCATCTTTAATGCTGGACATCCTAACGGAACCTTTGAAAAGGATAATCTATTTACTAATGGTTTTAATATTGGTGACTACAAAGGCGGAACAGATGCAACTATTACCTACAAGGTAAAAATTGACGATGATGAGAAAATGTTCCCATGTGGTCAAACCGTAACAATCGAGAATAATTCTGCGGCTGCTATTGATGTAGCTACTATTCATGATAAGGTGCAGGTTCGTGTGACAAGGAAGTGTGGCGAAACACCAAAAAATCCTACCCCAAAAACACCTGAAACACCAAAAGAATTACCTCGAACTGGTGCTTCTGAAGTGGTGCTTGGTATGGTAATTACTGCAGTACTTGGTATCGGTATTGCTTACTATCTCGCTTCAATGAAGCAGTTAAACAAACTTGAATCAGCTGCTAAGGGTAAGAAATAATCACTAAGAAGAACTTAGTAGATAGATTAATTGCAGCTGAGTAAAAAAATAATAAAGATAAATCAATCTTTATCGCACATTAAAAGCTTTGAAAAACAACTATCGCACCTTATTGAACCTTAAAAGTATGACCAAAATAAAAATCTTTTGAGATGAGTGCATAGAGAATAATTAGATGAATAAATTTATTATTTTTCTAGACGAGATTTGATTTAATGAATCAAATATGATAAAATGATTCCTAGTTATTACTAAATAAGGAATATTATGAAAAAGGCAGTTGTACTCATCGGCGGCAAGCAATATGTCGTAGCTGAGAAAGAGACCCTACGGGTGGACCTCCTCCCGGAAGGCACTAAAGAGCTCGAAACTGGTGCTTTGCTTGTAATTGACGGAGAGAAAACCCTAGTTGGTACTCCTGAAGTTGAAGGCGTAAAGGTTTCAGCCAAGGTAGTGGAAGAGAAGGTTGCAGGAGATAAAATCCGTGTGATCCGTTATCACTCCAAGAAGCGTGTACATAAAGAAACTGGACACCGCCAAAAATATAGCTTAATTGAAATCACTTCAATTAAATAAGAAAAAGACTCCAATCAGGAGTCTTTTTTTAGTGTTTATGGTAATATAGAATTATATGGCGACGGTGATTTGTATAACGAACCAAAAAGGGGGGGTGGGCAAGACGACGACGGCAGTTAATCTTGCATTCTTTTTGGCTAAAAGTAAGAAAAAGACACTTTTGATTGATTTTGACCCTCAAGGAAACGCAACTTCTGGTTTGGGGGTAGATAAGATGCCTTTTGAGGCTGATTACGAAAAAGAGGGAATCAGCACGACAATGTCTGAGGTGTTGCTTGGTCAAAAGGAACTATCGGATATTATTTTGAACACTAAATTTAAGGAATTGGATTTAGCTCCTGTAACTCCACAATTGGCTAACGCGGAAGTAAATTTAGCAAAGCTGGATAAAAAATTTGTTCAGCTTCGAGAAGCGATTAAACGAGTAAAAAATTTATACGATTATATTATTATCGATTCGCCACCAAGTCTATCTCTTTTAACTGTGAATGGAATGATTGCATCGGACTATTTATTATTACCCGTACAGACCGAGTTTTATGCCCTTGAGGGGGTAGCACAGCTGCTGGATTCGGTGAAATTAGTGCGCAAGGCTATGAACCCAGACTTAAAGCTACTTGGGGTACTTGCGACGATGTATGACAAGAGAACGTCACTTTCCGTACAAGTATTAGAAGAAATTCGTAAATACTTTAAGGAAAAAGTGTTTAGCTCGTTGATTCCTAGAAATGTGAGGTTGGCGGAGGCGCCAAGTCATGGTGTGCCAGTAGGTGCTTATGATCCATTTAGTAAAGGTTCAAGGGCTTACAAAGACCTAGCTAAGGAAGTAATTCAAAGAGTAGAGAAAGGGGAGAAATAATGGTTGGTAGAGGTTTAGGTAGAGGATTCGATAGTCTTATTCCTACAGATATTGTGGAGGATGATTTCGATATTACAGCTGGCGAAGACGCAAAAGAGAGCCAGTTGGTTGAACTTGATCTTGAGATGGTTATACCAGATAAGGATCAGCCTCGTAAGGATTTCTCAGAGGAGGCCTTGGAAGCTCTTGCAAGTTCAATTAGAGAACATGGTGTCTTGCAGCCAATTGTGGTTGTGAGAGAGGACGGGAAATATAAGATTGTTGCTGGGGAGAGGCGTTTTCGCGCGTCTAAAATTGCTGGATTGTCAAAGATTCCAGCTATTGTACGTACTATTGACGCTCAGAATCGTTTGGAGCTTTCAATTATTGAGAATGCGCAACGTGAGGATTTGAATGCAATAGAGATGGCTACGGCCTATGCGAAGTTGAAGAATCAATTTAATTTAACCCCAGCTGAGATTGCGGTACGAGTAGGAAAAAGTGAATCGTCCGTGATAAATACGATGAGGCTGCTGAATTTGCCTGAAGAAGTAAAAAGAGCAATGGTGGAGCATGGACTAACTGAAGGAGTAATGCGTCCATTGATATCGGCAGATCCAGAGCTTGTGCGACAGATACTGCCAATGATTATTGAGGAGGGGTGGACGGCACGACGAGTGGAGCGTTATATTGCGGAAAATAAGAAACGAAGTTCTGCAAAGATTGTGAAGGAAAATGTCTTTTTACGCCAAGAAGAAGATTTAAGTGCGAAATTTGCCGTGAAGGCGAGAGTAAGAGGAAGAACTTTAACTCTAACTTGTAAAAACGACGAAGAATTAAAGAACTTGCTGAGCAGATTATCTGAGTAAAAAAGTTGTACAAAATAGGCTTTACAGGGAAGGATGCAGAAATGAGTAAAAAAGTTATACAGAGTGAACGAATAAGAAAGGCTGTAGAGTTTGCAACAAAGGCACATGAGGGGCAGAAGAGGAAGTCTGGGGAGCCTTATATAGTCCATCCCAAGGCAGTAATGGAAACACTAATAGAGTGGGGAATGGATGAAGATACTGCAATCGCAGGGATACTTCATGATACGGTTGAAGATACAGAGGTAACGTTGGATGACGTAAAGAAGGAGTTTGGGGAGTCTGTAGCTTTTTTGGTAGATGGCGTAACTAAAATTGGTAAGGCCAGACAAGGAATGAGGGATATTGATACGTATTTGCCTGTTACTAGAGACAATCTGCTGAGATTATTGGTAGCAACAGGTTCAGATATTCGTGTGTTAATTATCAAATTAGCAGATAGATTACATAATTTGAGAACTTTGTCGGCGCTTTCTCCTGAAAAACAAAAGAAAATAGCAAAAGAAACATTAGAGATCTTTGCGCCTCTTGCTGATAGGTTGAATATGGGAAAACTTCGAGTGGAGATGTCTGATATAGCTTTTTCCTATGTAGACCCGAAAAGATATAAGGAATTAAAAAATATTATTGAGACACGCAATCAATCCGCTGAAAAGGCCTTAAAAAAGATAAAAAATGAGGTCTCAGAGGTGCTAGAGAAAGAAAAGATTAATTTTGAGATTAATGGTAGGGTGAAATCGGTCTATTCTTTACATAAAAAACTAGCTAAATACAATCAAAATATTGATGAGGTTTACGATCTTACGGCGCTAAGGGTGATTGTTGATGATATTACTAGTTGCTATCTGGTTTTAGGGCTAATACATAGTCTCTATACGCCTATGACAGGGAGAATTAAGGATTATGTTGCTGTTCCAAAACAGAACGGATATCAGTCGCTACATACTACAGTAATCACTCCTGATAAGAGAATAGTAGAGTTCCAGATTAGAACTAAAGATATGCATGAATATGCAGAAAGAGGATTGGCTGCCAGTTTTTACTATAATGAGCAGAAGTTGACTGAAAGCTATAAAACAGGGAAGATTCAGCATTTACCAACGAATTTATTGTGGATTTCAGAGCTTCAAATGGCAGCAGCAAAACTGCGAGATGGACAGCAAGTAGATCTAAAGAAATTAAAGTTGAACCTATTTGCGGATAAAATTTTTGTGTACACTCCGAAGGGGGATATTATTGATTTGCCAATTGGGGCATTGCCACTTGATTTTGCATATCGCCTACATTCTGAGGTGGGTGGACACGTGATTGGGGCAAAAATTAACGGAAAATTGTCTAATTTGAACACAAAATTAAAGAGTGGCGATGTAGTAGAGATTTTAACAAGTAAAAATCAAATGGTGAGACCAAGTTGGTTGGATAAAATTATTACACCACATGCGAGGGCAAAAATTAAGCAGCAGCTTAGCAAGACAATTGAATCAATTGTGGGGCCTGGTAAAAAGAAATAGATGGATGTTTTATTTTTCCATAAAAAAGAAAAAAGATTTTTTGCGTAAAAATATTGCCATTTGAATAAAAAGTCTGTGCTTTCTTTTTGGTACATTGACCTCTATAAAATGATTCGATGATAGATGGGAAATAAAGAAAAAATAAAGATTTTTTAAAAAAGCAGAAGCGGGACTAGAAAAAGTAGAAAATAAGTGAGATAAAAGGTTAAGAATAAAATATTTATGCTTAATTTTTTGGTCTTTTGTCTCTATAAAATAAGTAAAATCATAAGACGAATATGGTATAATTTAGGTTAAATGAAAATTAAGCAAATGCGAAAAAGGACGGACCTAATTAGGATAGTGCTTGCGCTTTGTTTTTTGTTGATAATTTCTAGGATGTATTATCTGCAGGTGATATCGCACCAGAAGTACGTTGATTTAGCTTTATCTCAACAAACGATGCAGAATACAATTTTTGCGAAGCGGGGGGAAATTTATATGATGGATGGTAGCCAGACGACGCCGGTTGTGATGAATGAGAAAGTATTTACTATTTCAGTTGACCCTTTTTTGCTTCGGACGGAGCAGAAAGAGAAGGGAAAGGAAGTATTGGCGAAGATTGATAGTTTAATCCAAGGATACGCTGTAAATACTTGGGAAAAAGTCTTTGAAAATGAGGCTTCACGTTATGCGGTGATAGCAAGAAATGTACCATATGAAAAGGCAAAGCAGATAAAAGAGGCAAAGATTACAGGGGTCTATGCTCAAGGATCAACAAAAAGGGTGTATCCAGAAGGCGATCTTGCAGCACAAGTGTTGGGGTTTGTGAATTCGGATGGAAAAGGTCAGTATGGAGTTGAAGGTGGTCTAGATAAGGAGTTAACTGGGGTAAATGGGGTCCTAAAAACGGTAAAAGACGTGAATAATATCCCATTAACAATTGGAAAGAATAATGTGAAAGTGCCGGCGGAGGATGGTAAAAATATCGTATTGTCAATTGATCGGAATATCCAGAAGAAGGCAGAGGATGTGGTGAAGGGTGTAACGGAACGTTTTCAGATCTCGCATGCCTCTGCAGTGGTAATGAATCCACGGAATGGCCAAATATTAGCGATGGTAGGAACACCTAGTTATGATCCAGCGGAGTATGCAAAAGTGACGGACGCAAGGGTTTTTCAGACTGATGTAACAATGGATGCTTTTAACCCGGCTTCGGTGTGTAAGACATTTGCATTAGCGGCGGCGGTCGATAGTGGTGTGATGACCCCAGAGACCACCTACACTAATACAGATTTAGTGACAATTGATGGCTGGCCGATTCAGAATGCAATAAAAGGACATACGGGTGTGATTCCAATGCAGGAAGTATTTACGTACTCTTTAAATACTGGTTCGATTCAAGCATTGAGACTTTTGGGGGGGTCGGAAACGGAAATTACTTACCAGGGAAAAGAGAAACTGTATGACTATTATCATAACAGGTTCGGTCTTGGGAAATATACTGGGATAGAACTTGCGGAGTCAAGAGGAACGATTGTGCCGCCGAATGATGTTGACGCGACCAACGCGAGGTATGCTAATATGACATTCGGCCAAAGTTTGGATTTGACGATGATTCAAGTGGTGACGGCTTTTTCAGCGGTGGTAAATGGTGGTGACTATTATACGCCGACTCTTGTGGCAGGAGAGATGAAGAATGGTGAATTTATAAGAAGTGAGTTAAAACCACGAGATCATCAGGCTGTAGAGTCTTCAACAAGTGAAGCGATGCGTCGAATGCTTCATACTGCTAGATTAGTTTTTCCGAATGTAAAGAGTTATGATGAGGGGGTCTATGTGGGTGGAAAAACTGGTACGGCACAGGTAGTGAAAAATGGAAAATATACTTTTGATGAAACAATCGGTACCTACGTGGGGTATGGTTCGAGGTCAGAGACTGATTATCCAGAGTATGTGATTATGACAAAGGTTTGGGCGGATAATCGAAGGTTGGATGGTGGAATGAACGCGAAGCCAATATTTGATGAGATTAGTCAGTTTATGGTAAACTATTTAAAGATGAGGAGGTAAGATGAGGGGTAGTTTAGATGGAAACGCTTTATATGGTCTACTTTTGGCACTAGGAAGCTTTCTTCTGGCAATGTTTTTGACGCCAATTTATACTAATTTTGCCTATAAATATCACTTTTGGAAAAAACAGAAAAAAACAACTGTACAGGGTGATGCTTTACCAATAATGACAAAATTACATGAACATAAATTCAAGCGAGTTTTTCCGACGATGGCGGGAATTATTGGAGTAGTTGTAGTGGCGGTTGTAACTTGGTTTTGTAACTGGAATCGGGCAGAAACCTGGTTGCCGCTTGCTGGATTTCTTGGCGGTTCGCTTGTTGGCTTGATTGATGACTTGATCAATGTTTTTGGCACTGGTTCGGGGGCGGCAGGTCTTAGGGCGCCAGTGAAATTCTTTATGATTACAGTTGTTGGTTTGTTCTTGGGGTGGTTTTTTACTCACAAGCTTGGCTGGACGAGTTTACATATTCCATTTCATGGTGATTTTGAGCTCGGAGCTATTATAATGATGCTGCTATTTGCTTTTTCAGTAGTGGCTACTTCTAATGCGGTGAATATTTCAGATGGATTGGATGGTCTGGCTGGGGGACTTACAATGATGGCTTATGGATCTTTTGGGATTATTGCTTTATTTAGAGGACAGATTGCATTGTTTGCGTTTTGTATGACTGTGGTGGGGTGGTTGCTTTCGTATGTATGGTTTAATGTGCCGCCAGCACGTTTTATGATGGGCGACGTGGGGTCGTTTGCACTTGGTGCTGGGCTCGGAGTGGTGTCAATGATGACTAACTCATTCTTGTTGCTTCCTATAATTGGTCTCTTATTTGTCGTGGAGGCTGGATCTTCGTTAATTCAAATGGGTTCTAAGCAAATATTCCATAAGAAAATATTCTTATCAGCACCAATTCATCATCATCTTGAAGCGAGTGGTTGGGGTGAGGCAAAAATCGTGATGCGTTTTTGGGTGATTGCGGGAGTAATGGGAATTATCGGCATATTTATTGCAATGGCTGGAGGAATTATTCCTCAATAGGAATTTTGAATTATGCGAAAACATCAAACAGACAAGAGGATCTTTATTGCTACATTTATTCTGGTTTTAATTGGTACGATCATGGTCAGTATTATTGGACCATCCTATACGAATATTCAGAATATCGCCTATGGGCGTAATGATGACCCAAACCAAACTTTTAAAAGCCAAATTTTATATGTGGTGTTGGCTTTTTTGACGATGGTTTTCTTCTTAAGGTTGCCGCTTAGACAGGCTGGAGGTGAAGGAGGGAAACAGAAAAAAGCTTTAAAGATAACTGGCAAGGTCCCAGAAATTTTGATGTTTGGTAGTCTATTTCTATGTCTTTTGATGTACATAAGTGCGTTAACTGTGAAGTTGCCCTTTGTGGGATGCGCATTGGGGGCTTGTCGTTGGCTAAATTTAGGTTTCTTACAATTACAGGTGGCGGAATTAGTTAAATTTGGTGCATTGTTCTATTTTGCAAAGATTTGTACAGAATGTCGAGAGGTTGGAGGTTTTTCTGGTGGTAAGACAGGGGAAGTGGAACAAAGTGAGGGTAGGTTGCGAAGAGTAAACAATTATCAGAGTAGGGTGAAGATGCAAGGATTGGGTGGCCAGAAGAGAGGATCCGAAAATATAATTGACATTTTGAAGGCTTTTTTAGAGAAGAAAGACGGTTACGCGTTTTGGGTAAAATATGTGGGGACATTGCTGGTGGCGGTATTCTTTTTGGTCGTGGCGCAGAAAGATTTGGGTTCAGCTTTGCCATTAGTTGCGATGGCACTAGCAATGCTACTGGTGAGCGGGGCGAGAGCAAAGGTCTTCGTAATAATTGCGGTAGTAGGGGTACTACTTGCTGGGTTTGCAATGAGTTCTCCGCATCGACAGGAGCGTTTAAAGGGGTTCTTAGAGGGTGATTCTTCAAACGCTTATCATATTAACAACGCGTTGATTGCGATTGGATCAGGGGGACTATTCGGAGTGGGGATTGGGAATAACGTCCAAACGGCTGGATATTTACCAGAATCAATTACGGATTCGATGTTTGCGGTGATTGGAGAGACTATTGGATTTGTTGGAATTATGGTGGTACTATTTTTCTATTACATGTTGCTTTCGAGAATATTAAGGGTGGCAGATTGTACTAGAGAAAATTACTATCAACTGATTGCTATAGGAATTTTTGCATGGCTGGCTGGACATGTGGTTGTGAATATTACAGCTATGACTGGGTTAGTGCCACTAACTGGAATTACGTTGCCACTTCTATCAAAGGGTGGTACTAGTTTGATTTTAAATATGGCGATTATTGGCTTGGCATTAAATATTTCACAGTATACAATGAGATCAGATTTAACGGACGCGGAGAGGAAATAATTTTTGATGAAAGTATTGGTAGTTGGTGGTGGATCTGGTGGACATATCACTCCGGCAATGTCTGTAATCCGCGAGTTGCTTTTAAAGTATCCAAATACCCAGGTGGAATTTTGGACTGATCGTAAATATTATAAGAATATTTTAAATTTAGCAAATGAATTAGCTGTCGGTTGGGGGGAAGAGGAAGAAAGAAGTCGAAAAAATAAGCAATATATCCGTGTGCGAAAGGTTTTTTCTGGAAAATTTCGAAGATACCATGGACTGAAGCTCAAAGATTATTTTGATCAGGGAGCGAGAACCTTCTTTGATGTGGTGTTTGGAAATATTGGAAGTGTGGTCGGTTTTAGTATGGGCTGTGTACAATCTTTTTGTCGATTAATTAGTAAAAAACGATGTCCAGATGTGGTTTTTTTGAAGGGTGGATTTGTAGGGCTACCAGTAGGATTAGTGGCTGGGTTTTTGAAGATTCCTTACGTCTTGCACGAGTCGGATGCAGTTTTTGGGTTAACTAATCGTATATTAATGAAGAAGGCGGTGAAAATTGCAACTGGAGTACCAGTAGAGCTTGATAAATATAGTGAAGATATAGCAGAAAAGATTGAGTGGGTGGGGATTCCTGTGGCACCAGAATTTGCGCCAGTTTCGGATACAATAAAAAATAACCTAAAGAGAGAACTTGGTTTTAATTCTAGGAAGAAATTAGTGATAATTACTGGCGGATCGCAAGGATCAGAACACTTAAATCTAGCAATTAGTCAGATTTTAGAAAAATTATTAGAGAAGGCGAGTGTGGGGCTAGTCGCTGGCCGAAAATATTATGATGACATGCTGGAGCTTAAGGAATTCGAAAAATGGAATAAGGCGAAACTCGACTCAGATTTTAGAATGTGGAATTTTTCACCAAAAATGAGTGAGATATTGGGAGCAGCGGATCTAGTGGTCTCAAGGGCTGGAGCTACGACAATTACGGAATTGGCAGCTCTGGAAAAATCGGTGATCTTAGTACCTTTTGAGAAGCTACCTGGGGGGCATCAAACAAAAAATGCAGAGAGGCTTCATGCATCAGGGGCAGTTGAGATGATTTTGGATGGAAAGATGATGGAGAAGCCAGAGCTTTTACTGAATAAAATAATTAATTTGCTTGAAGATGATGAGAAAAGGGGGATGCTTGCTAAAAAATTACACGAACTATCGAAGTCAGATGCATCAAGGCGGATGATGGAAATTATTGTGGAAGCTAAAAATAAAAAACGGGTGGAAAAAATATGAGATTAGGAAGAACGATTGCGGGTGATCGTGAAGTAGTTGAAAGTGAGATAGCAAGGCAAAAATTACTTGAAAAAAGAGAGAAGAAAAAAAGAATACAGCTTCTATTGCTTGGGGCTGTGATTATTGCAACGGTTGTTGTTGGTGTGATTGTTATTCAGAGCGCTGTAAAAAAGGTGCCAACGATAAGTCAGAAAAAGGTTGAGACAATAAAATACACACCGACGGTGAATATTGTTGATGAAGATGGGTCGAATTTTATTACGGAGCGTACAAGGCAATATGTTGGTCTGTTTGAAAAAGATGCGCAGGAAGATGATTTAAAGATTGTTAGGGCGATCATTCCAGCGGGTAAGACAAGAGAGGTTGATCTATATTTTGAAGGGCATGATGAGTTTTATAAATGTAATCTGGATCGAGGGACGGCAGAGACGCTAGAGGATATTACGAGAATGATGGAATACTTAAAAAGACAGGGGGTAAAGGTAGGTTATGTGGATGTTAGAGTTGAGGGGCGCGCCTACTACAAACCATTGTAGTTAAGTTTTGGAGTGCAGCAAACCATGGTTTTTACACCATGGTTTTTTGTTGGGGATAAGAGCAAGGTGTCTTTTGATGTTAAACAAATGCGACAACCATGTTCGGTTTTTAAAAGACTTGAGGTCTTTTTACTTAAAAATAAAAACACAAAATAGCAAGTAGGGAATAATGAATAGTCTATTTTGATCAAGGTTGCTTTGTTCGGTTATTTATAAAATAATAATGAGTGTTTGCAAGGAAAAAAAGTGTTGTATACATAAAAAAATTATAGAGAGAGGAGGAAAGTTTTACACAGCTGTGGAAAAGTGAATAAATAATTTGTAAAAAAAATAACAGGGGTGGGAGTAGATTCAAGTGTTTGTGGATAACTGGGGTAAATTTGCAATATATATGAACATGTGGAAAAGTAAGTTGAAAAATTGGAGAAAAATATTAAAAAAGCACTTGCATTATGTGACTAATGGAGCTAAACTAAGGTCAGTGGATAACAAAACAAAAACCACAAACAAAAAGAATAGAAAATGAGTAATCAAGCGAAAAAGAATACAGAAGATAATCAAGATTACGAAGTAATTCGTTTGGTAAAAAAGAACAATAGTTAAAAAAGCAGTCTTTTTGGCACATTAAAAAATGTTTGAGGTCGGTCAACTAGGAGTCTTGGCGC
>ERZ773022.404-NODE-404-length-36215-cov-14.290846_pt1 | contig 36215 bp, 33 predicted proteins | sample MGYA00580839_ERZ773022 | MGnify/ENA primary metagenome ERZ773022 (study PRJEB29015, sample SAMEA2738020) | human oral metagenome | biome: human oral; feature: human-associated habitat; material: dental | place: China | collected 2044 ... | reverse complement strand
TGAAGCAATCTTTGAAACAGCCTGCAAAAGCTTTGAGTTGACCTCTGTCCAGTCATTTGACAATAAGTTTATCAAGTTGGACTATGTGGTTGATTTGAAACCAGATGTAAGCGACCAGCGCCTCATCCAACGCTTCTTACGCTATGAGAAGATTAAGAATATTTCCTTCTCGAAAGAAGCCAAAAAACGAAAGACCTTGTAAGATAGAAAACAGTCGTTTTGAATGACCTGCATTCTAAAAGTTAGGCAAAGCTTATATCTTGGTATTCCGTTTGCAATATGGTTTCTCAAACCTCAAAAATCCAGACACATACGAATGACATGTAAGTGTCTAGAGTTTTGAGGTAGATAAAAAATAAAAAGTTGTTGAGTAGTCAACAGCTTTTTTGTGTGTTTTTGGGAGGTATATGTGTCAGATAATATTGAAATTATTATGAATATTGATACGTTAGAAATTTTTGATGTTATAGATCTTGATAAGAGCGAAGATATAGTAGATTTTATTCCTGAAGAAAATTCTGATGTGAACGTATCTCAATATGATTACCTTGATAGAGTTTGGCTTGGAAATGGCTATTATTATAAACCTTCTAGTGTTATCTGGGAGGTTACGAAAGATGATGTCATTCATCAACTAAAGCCTAGAAATAAACATGGCACTTATCCGTACTCCAGAACAGCAAGAGATAGAACTTGGGGCCAATCTAGTCAATTGACTCAGGATGAAGCCTTGTGGTTGACTCTAGAGTTTAATCCAGAGCTGATGAGTTATGTGTAGGAAGGTACAAGGAATGGAAACTGGTATTTGTAGAAGGTGCGGTTGTAATTGGATTACGCCATGCCTTGATGATATTTGTGGCGCTTGCTGGTGGATGGATAAAAATAAGACACTTTGTAGTCATTGTTTTTATGGTTTTAACGATGAACCTTATCAGACGAAAGTTTACTACAGACCAGGTCATGACTTTCTTGAGAGAGATACAGAATTCGCTTGGGCAACTTTGGCAGATTTAAAAAGTCACTGGGTCTATGATATGGAACATGATGTATTGTGTGTAGTTGGTTTAGGAGACCATATTGGAGCAGTCCGATTCATTGCAAGAAAATTTTATGGACTTGACCGTATTTATCGTGACGAAATTCCTAAATGGCAGGAAATTATTGCTAATAACATGATTTTTTACAATGCAGCGGTGAATGAATCAGGACATTACGCTAGCTGCCTGCCTAGAAAGTATAGAGGCGAGGATTGATATGGATAATAAAATTATCGAGAGAATACAGAATCTTTTAGAGTTATCCTATGATGCGCCAAATGATGAAGAAGGACAGACTGCTCTTCTTATGGCTCAAAGGCTAATGGTTAAGCACAATCTATCCATGAGTGATCTTGCAACTGCTAAACCTCAAAATAATATAGGTGAGGCGTTGGGTACATGGGAATATAGGCTTCCTTGGTGGCAAGAGAAATTAGCTGCTATTTTAGGGGCAAATTTCAGGTGTCGAACGATTAGGGAGCGGAAAAGAGAAGAGGGGATCACTCGGATTAAATTCTTCGGTTATCATTCTGATGCCGAACTTTGCAGTAAAGTGTATGAAGGGGCAATCTTATATTTAAAGTATAGATTAAAACGGCTTCTTCCTACCATTCCTAAAGCCCATTGGATAAATTATAAAAAGTCTTATCTGCTTGGATTTTTAGAAGGTCTTGACCAACGTTTCAAAGAGCAATCTCAATCAACGGAGGAATTCTCCTTGATGGTGCAGGTTCCAGCAGAAGTCTTGGAAGAGCAATGTCGTCGAATGGGAAATTTAAAAAGCAGAACCATCAACATCGAAATTGATGTTGATTGCGAGGCCTATTTTATTGGTCTTGAGCATGCTAAAAAGTCAAAATTGATGCCAGAAGAATTGCTTCAGGCATGAATTGGAAATGATTTGTCGCTTTAACTCAAAGATTTTGTTTATCCCTAGAGATTGGATAATACCACACAATTCTTTATGCTATTGAAAAAAAGCTGAATAGATTTTATGACAAAAATGATTTGAGCTTCTGAATGTTAATCTATACATACCCAAAATAAATTAAGAAAATGAGGTCTTATATGAGTAGACAGGAAAAGAGAACCAGAGAAGTAATAATTCATTTCTTGATGCGAGAGAATGGATTATCACGCAAAGAAACAGTTGCTAGTATTAAAGAATTGGAAGCTTTGTGGTTGACTCTAGAGTTTAATCCAGAATTGATGGGATATGTGTAGACTAACCAAATATTTTACAAAAGTATTTAAAAAATGCAGAAAATAAATTGATTGTCCCTTTAAAAAAGAATTTTTCATTATCTATTATGATGTAGTTGTATGCAGAATTTTAAATTTAGAAAGTTAAAATATCTATGGTTAAACTTCAAAATAGAATTAAGGAATTAAGAGAACAAAAAGGACTGACGCTTAAGATGCTATCGAGCGCAACAGGCTTTTCTACATCTGCTATAAATCGATGGGAAAATGGCATAAGAGGTTTGGATAAAGATAAAGCTCGTAAACTTTCTAAAGCACTAGAAGTTCAATCATCGGAGTTATTTCTTTCAGAGAAAGGAGAATTTCAGCTATGTTGGCAAAAAGAGAAAAACATCCAATTTCAAAAAGGTAAATTCGTGCTTTCGATTACTCGTCAAGGAAAAAGATATTCAAAAACATTTGAAATATTAGAAGATGCGATTAAACATCGTGATAACGTTCTAAGAGAATACGAGAATAAAGGTAGGTTTCCAAAAACACGTAAAAAAGAAAAAAATTTAAAATACCAGGAATTAATAGGCCAGAAATTTCAAAGGCTAACAGTTATTAAACTGACAGGTCCTAAAAAGAAAGAAAATGTTTCTCGAACCTATAGCTATGCCATATGTCGTTGCGAATGCGGACGTATTTGTGAAGTAGAAATTTTTAATTTGCTGAAGGGACAGAATTATTCTTGTGGTTGCCTTGCTTTGGAGAAAAGTCGGGATTTAGGGATGAAGTTTGGTCAAGATAGGAAAACACGTGAAAAAGCTAGAATTTCAAACATACTAAATCCAAGGCCAAGAAAAACGAATAAGACAACAAGAATAAAAAATATCACCTACAGTTCTAAATTGAAATCATATAGAGTACAAATTATAAGAGATGGTGTTCATTATACAAAGCGATTTCCTACTTTAGCTGAAGCGATGGACTATAAAAATGCATTTCTGAAAGAACTAGACGAAAAACTACGCAGTAGAGATTAGTAAGTACAGAAATATTTTTTTGATATTGGTATTGAAATATTCAATGTATCTCTATTTTGGACTAATCAAGTAAAGAAAGGATTACCTATGAAACAACACCAAACAAAGGTCTCAAGGTTGACTAGAGACGTAATGATTTTAGATTTGATGAATACAATGGGATGGACTAAAAGTCGTGCTATTGCAGCTATTGAAGAGTTAGAACAAACTCATCTTGTCTATTTTCCTGAAGCTGGTGGCTTGAGATTACAAGTTGTAGGAGGCTACTAATGGCAGATATCACGATTGATCAACTAGCTACTTTAACTTTTTATCAAATTCCAGAAATCTTTTTCACTCGTATTCAACACAATGAGAACGGCTATGTCAAATTGACTAGTTCCTACACGAGTCTTTCATCTGATGCCAAATTAGCTTATGGGGCTCTCTATAATCGTTGTAAATTAAGTATCAGTTCATTCCAGAAGGGGAATAGAGCTTACGTTGATGAAAACGGAGCGGTCTTTCTAATTTTTACAGTTTCTGACCTGATGATGCTATTGGATAAGGGAAAGATGAAGGTTACTAAGATCAAGAAAGAACTGCAAGAACATGGTCTCTTACGAGAAGTTAGGCAAGGACTCAATAAGCCAAATAGACTTTATCTTCAGCTAGTAGATGCTAATTTAGAAATAGTGGAGCACTATTCATCTGATGGTGAGTTACTGAAGAGGGTTAATGCTTTTGGTAAAGTTCTCTATGAAAAAGTACCCCAAAGCATTGGTAATAGCGAAAGTATCAAAAATGGACGTCCGCAAAATGGACTTCAAAACGTCCACGAAGCGGACGGAATAAATACAGAGAGGAGTCAGACAGAGTCCTCATACGATACTAATCGATACGAGATCGAGTCGTCTTTATCTGATTTATCAATTTCTGAAGCATTTGAAATGGGGCAACATGGTTTTCTTTCTCCTCAACTAGTTCAGAAACTCAGTTTGTTTGGGAAGGATGCAAAAATTCTTGAAAATAAAATCTATCAATCGAAACGCCAAGTTGAGACAAATTACAACAACCTCTTAGCCGATCAGGAAATTTGTGGAGAGGTTTGGTTGCAGGATCTTGAACGTGAACTTGATAAATTGATTTTTAAAATCAAAACCGGAGAGGCTGAAGGAAAACCAATCCAGAATGTTTCAGCCTACTTCTACAAAATGATGATTCGCTTCTGGAAAATGGCTCTACTTATCGAAAAAGAACAGGGCTTTATAAAGGTATCAGGACTAAGTGAGTATGCTAGAAAATTCCCTGATGAGTGCCCTAGTCTGATTGCATACTATTATCCAGATAAGCTTTCAGAGATAAAACTAAATCAATTTTTAGCTGAGTTGTCTAAGGACACAACAACCTGTTAAAAGTTGTTTGAAAAAAGCAAAAAAATTATAAGGGACACTTGGTATGAAAAGCAAGAACATACTGGAAAGAGATAATGTAAAAAACGCTGCTGAAGAGGAGAAGAAAAGAAACGACAAAAATCAAGAGATATTTGAACGCTTTGATTGCTTTTTTCTAACTTTCCTATTCTTGTTGCTGTTATTTGCAATTTTGGAAAAATTATTAAGCCGATAGTTAGCTTTAGTTATCGACCTTAGCAAGTCGTTAAACTGCTTATGTTCTTTGAAAATTGAATACAACCACTGTCCTAATTAGCGCAGTCTAGGCATAAAAAGAAGAATAGGGGCGGTGTGTAACTAGAAAGTATATCTAGTGCTGACTGCATCATGAAAAGTCACGGTTGACTTGTCCCGTAAGACGAAAGAGTTTGCGATTCCTAAACTATAAATCGTGCGTAAAAAACACAGTAGAGATGCTACGGCATCAACTCGGCATGGCTGTAAATCAGCCTTTGATTCAAAAAGGAGGACAATATGAATCAAATAAAATCAACTAGTGAGGTTACACTCACTGACTTAAGACGACTAGGTTTGCAAGGTGATGCCACTGCACGGCTTGCAAGTGGTGAAGAAATGAAATTAACTAGTAAGTATGGTCTTATTCCTAAAAAAGGATATGTGGCAGGAAAAATTCAAACCGTTGAAATGATTGCAGAATACTCTAAAATCTATAGAGATATACGCACCATTAAACGTGGAGATATTTTAGTTGCTAGACGAATTAAACAAGGAAATAAATCAATCTTACAGCTAACCGGTAAAGGTTATCACCGACCTAGCGGTAAAATTTAACAGATAGAGTCCTCATCTATCTGTTTTGGGGAGCAAGGAACTGTTTCTTTGTTGCTGAAAGCAGATAGGTGATGTTATGGAAAGGTGAAGAAATGAGTACTATACAGATAATATTTACAGTTATTCTTTTAGCCTCTGGGATTCTAGTATATATGACTTTTATCCCAAATAAATTGTCTGATAAAATTTCACGAGAACTAAAAGACTATTCAAATAAGCATTGTTTTAAGTAATATCAAAAAGGAGAAATCAAATGGAAATGATGAAAGAAGTTAAGAAAGTTTTATTGGCTGGCGCAATCGCAACAGCAGCGGTTGGAGCAACGACACAAGCTTCCGCAGAAGAAGTAAAGCCTTCAGAGCCAATTTCAGGGAGCCAACAGAAGACAGCGACTCAAAAAACAGTTACAGAAACTGATGTTGCTATCTCCCAAGCAAATGTGGAGCAGGCAAACACAGTTGTAAAAAAACATGAGGAGATTGTAAACTCAGCTCAAAATGAGATGAACGATGCTGAGAAAGTAGTTGAAGAAGCTACAGAAGCTGTCACTCAAGTGGAGAAAGTTGTCCAGGAAGCTACTCCTAAAAATATCCAGGATGCAAAAGAAGATGTCTCTGCAAAAGAGGCTGCTGAGAAGAAGGCTCAAGAAGAACTGTTCTCTGCTGAAGAGGAACAAAAACTAGTTGAAAAGAATATTACTGATCAGGAAGAAAATGTCACAGAAGCTACAAGAAAGCTTGCTGACAAAAAAGAAGAAGTTATAGATGCAGAACAAATTGTAGCTGAAAAACAAGCGATTTTAGACGGAACTGGAGTTGCGGGTATTGTTGCTAATGCTGAATTAGCTAAGCGAAATTTGGAAATGAGCGAAGAAGCTGCATCACAAGCTCGAGAGGATTTGAAACTAGCTAAAAAAGCAGATGACCAACGTGCTTCCAAACTGAAACGGGCAGAAGATGAAGTAAAGACTACAGAAGCAACTAGATTAGTGAAAGCGGAGGAACTAGATCAAGCAACCACTCACGCTACTAACGTTAAAAATCAGTATCGAGTAGCTAAAGAGAATCTATCTAAGGCTCAAAGTATCCTGGATAGTTTGACAACGACCTCTATCACTTATCCTGCTGGCTATGTAGAAGCTTTAAAGGCTTACTTCAATAACCCCACTGAAGAAAATTCAAATAAGTTACAAGAAATTGCCAAGAAAGGAATGACCGCTGCTGGATTTAGCTCTCCAGATGGTGGTAAGACTTATTACGGCAATCCAACTTCTCCATTTAAGCAGAGTGAAGTAGATAAAAAGACTGTGATTGCTGATGTCAATCATTTATCTGCTGAAATTCAAGATGAACTTGCCATTTTCAATGCACATTTGATTAATGATTTCCGTCAATTGATGGGAACAGATGATATTCCAGTTTTAGTGAATCGAGATATGCAGAAAGTGGCACAGAAGGCAACTCAGCTATCAACTAATCAGTACGGGCATGACCTAGATGCTTTGAACACCGTAGCGAAAGAAGTTGGTTTGAATCAGGGGAATCAAGGTCTGCTTGCTGAAAACATAGGCTTTCAAAATGCAGGTGATGTAGTGACTCTAGCTGATCTGAAACAACAGGCATACAACAACATGATTATGATGCTGTTTTATGATAAACATGCTGATTGGGGCCATGCTTTAAACTTTGCAGGACTAGATCGTAAGTCAGTCACGCTACAATATATCGGTGTAGCAACCCGAAAGACAGATCTTGGGTTGATAGCGATGCACTATGTTGGAACAGATTCTAAAACAATTGATTTGCTGAAAAATGATTTCCATCAAAATGTTAAAGTTGATACTAAGAACAATCTAGCTAGTCTTCAGGAAAGAATTCAAGTAGCTAGAAATTCTGTGGCACAAGCTCAGGATACTTATGATACTGCGAAAACGAATCGTAAAGATGCTCTAGCTAGAAAAAAACAAGCACAGACAGAATATACTCAAGCAGAAGTTGCTGCGCAAAATGCGGTGACTAATCGTAAAGCCATTCAGAATATTGCTTTAAAAACTCCTGAAGCGAAAGCTAAGTTGAAACAGGCAGAAGAAAATCTTGAAAAAGCTGGTTTAGAAAATAAACAAGCGCAAGAGGCTTTGGAACAGTTGAATGCGGACGTACAAAACAAACGTGAAGTACTTGCGTTAGCTAAAGATAAACTGGCTGAAAAACAAACTGAATGGAAATCGCTGAATGAAGCCTTGACTGCTGAGAAAGAGGCACTGATTGCTAAACAAGGTGAACTTACTCGAATTAAAGAACTTGTCCTCAATCGTCGAGCCTTACTTTCAGAATCAACGGAAACCTTGAAAGCATCAAAAGAGCGAGTGGAAGTATTAAAGAATGCCCCTCAGCTCTTAGAAAAGGCTAAAGTTAATCTAGAAGCTGCTCAAGAAGTTTTGAAAGAAAAGAAATCAGTTCTTGAGTTAGCACTAGCAAAACTAGAAACTGTGAAAGCAGACCAAAAAAAGGTATTGGAGGCTCATAAAGAGTTGTTGTCGGCTTATCGTGATTATCTGGAGGTACAACTGGAAATCGAGCGTCAAGAAAAATTGGCTGCTCAGAAAGCTAGTATTGAACTAGCTGGAGGTCATCCGATTCCAGTATTTCAAAATGGTAAGATTGTAAAGTATGTGCAAGATCAAGTTGAAAACCAAGCATCAGAAGTGAAAAATCCAGTCTATCAAGCACCTGCTGCAACATACGAATTACCTAAAACAGGGGAAAAAACTTCTAGTCTTTGGTTCTTGGGGATGGTAACTATTTCACTTTTAAGTTTGTTGAAAATCAAACGAGAATCTAAAGAAAACTAAACATGCTAAAGTCATCAAGATTTCTTGGTGACTTTTTGATTGGAGAAAGAAATGAAAATTATACATTTTAGGGCGAGAGCTCCTTCAAATTATATCGAAAGCGAATAATATTGAATACTATATTAAAAGTTAAAGGAGAAATCATGAAATTCAATAATGAAACAAGAGCATTCGGATCAATCCGAAAAACAAGACGTTGGGGAACGTGTGGAGTAATTCTTGGTCTAGCTGCCTTGGGCTTGATAACTAGTCCAGTTAGAGCAGATGAACGAGTAAATCCAAATCCTGCTACAAATGCAAAAAGTTTACAAGGCTCCCCCACGGTGGATTCTACAAAAGACCAAGGTAGTTCAGAAAAATCAATAGGTTCTGTTGAAGTTACTGTTAATCGAGAAAAAGTAGAGTCTGCGGTATCTGCTGCAAAAAAAGCAGGTTTAATTGTAAAAGAAACTGAAGTTGATGGTGGTTTGGTGACTAATTCTGATGAGTTAGCTAAGAAAACTGCTGAAATTGAGTCTAGTTACGACAAGCAAGCAACCACTATTGTAGACGAGTCTGAGAAAGTAGAAACTCGTAAAAAGGAAAAGCAAGACTCTTATGACAAAGCTAAAGATCAGTATGATAAAGACTTAGCTGAGTACAATCGCAAGTTAGCTGAGCTAAGAGATCAGAGAGTTCAAGGTAGTACAAATGGTATTAAACTATATGGAGAATTTGACCAGTCTAAACGTGGCTCATTAGATTATTATTCTAAGTTGACTGCGGTATTTGATTCAAGTATTCCAAATCTTGAGACTGTAGAAGGTGCTTTAGGTGCGAATAAAAACACAACTCTTACTTTGGATAAAGATTTGCAACATGATCGCTTAGAGAATAAAGACTTTTATGGACATTCTGATTCTAAAGGAACTTATGGTGGTTCTGTAATTACAGGTATCAAACAAGGTTCTACCTTCACTTTACATAATGTTGGTAAAACAAAAACGGGAAAAACAATTTCTGCAAGATTTGTGGCTCGTAATAATCCTATACCAGAGCATAAAATTGCAGGCAATCCTTCAACTTATACCCGTTTGAATGTTTGGTGGAATAAAGCTAAAACTGATACGGATATTTCTTCTGTAAACTTTAATCCTTATAATTACACTAACGTTGAGTGGGATATTCATTATTATGATGAGAAAACAGGTAAACCTATCGACTTAGGTTTAGTCTCTATTTACTCTGACTTAGATTTTGGACAAGCCGTAAGACATACTTATGGAGATAATAGTACAGGTATTGTAGTCAACCCATCAGGTTCGTCAGTTAAAGAAACCACAGTTAATGGGAAAACCTATTTGGTGGGTGTAAAAGCTGATGGTGTGTATAAGCAGGATGATCCAAGTGGGTTGAACCGCTATAAGGCAGGTGATCCATACTATACCGATGTAGATGATTACAACTCTATCCCAGAGGGTTCTATTGTAAGTGTTGGTCACGGTTCTGTTCAACGCTTGACTTACTTACAACACGGAGATAAGCCTTTCAGTACCTATACAGAATCACAGTCGTCTGCGTATAGAGAGTATTGGAATAATTGGAATAAAGATCACGGTAAAGCAGCTGATTCGGATGATGAAATCTTTTCATCAGGGTTTGCGTTCCAACTTTGGGGTGGTCGTTCTATCATTAATCAATTAGAGGAACCAAAACCACCACTTAAACCAAGTGAGTCTACAACACCAAGAGAAGTTGAGGTTACGTACACTCGCTTGAGAACTACGCCTACTGTAGAAAAGTTAGTTAAGAACTCTGCAGGTACAAATGTGAATAATTCGTCAGTACCTAAGTTATCAGAAGTTGTTTGGGAGTTGGAAACTAAACCTCTTGCTGCTAATCGTAAGAAAACTACAATTTATGAGTTAACAGATAACTTACCTCAAGGGTATCAACTTGATTTAGCAAAAACTGTAGCTCAAAACTCAGATTTTACAATAACTTATGATAAAGCTAAACATCAGTTAAAAGGGTTATTGAAGTCTGAAGGTTTAGCTAAAGTTAATTTGGATTTAACTAAAGTATTTACCGCACCTGTTCTTAAAGTGTATGGTACAGTAACGAATGATGGTGCAACCTATAAGAACAACTTCCGCCTGAATTTGAATAATGAATTTGAGTCTTATTCAAATATTGTTAAGGTAACAACCCCAGGTAAACCGAATGATCCTGACAATCCGAATAACAACTTAATCAAACCTCTCAAACACAATCATAACAAGGATGGTGTTATCATCGATGGAAAGACAGTTCTAGCCGGTTCAACGAATTACTACTATATAACCTTGGATTATGATCAGTATAAAGGGATAAAGGCAGATCCATCTGCTATTCTAAAAGGCTTTGGTGCGATTGATGATTATCCAGAAGAGGCAGTGACTATTAATAAATCAGATATTCGTTATATTGATAGCGAAGGAAAAGAAGTTTCTGGTATTTCAGTGTATCAGTACGATTCTATTGAAGCTGTTGATAATGATAAGGTTAAAGCCTTTCTAGAGAGTTCTGAAATTAAGCCTAAGGGAGCTTTCCAAGTATTTTTAGTGGATGATCCGGAAGCTTATTTTAAGCAATATATCAAAGCAGGAAAATCTGTTACAATTATTGATCCAATGGTAACTAAGGAAGAACTGCGAAATACAGGAAAATCATTTGAGAATACAGCTTACCAAGTTGATTTCGGTAACGGATATAAAACTGATACAGTTGTAAATAATGTTCCTACTGTTAAACCAACCAAGAAGAATCTGAACAAGGCAGGTGTGAACATCGATGGTAAACAAGTCTTGGCAGGCTCAGTCAACTACTACAAGGTAACGGCAGATTATAGCCAATACAAGGGAATTGAAGCGGATAAAGACCGTATTGGCAAAGGGTTCTATATCGTTGATGATTACCCAGAAGAAGCTGTTACAATCAATCAAGATGGTGTTCAAGTGACGGATTCTAAAGGTCAAGTAGTTAAAGGTTTGAAAATGGCTCTTTATGATAGTCTTGATAAGGCACCATCAAGTGTACAAGAAGCCCTGAAGTCTAGCCATTTCACTCCAAAAGGAGCGATTCAAGTATTCGAGGCAGAGAATCCAGAGGAGTTCTACAAGACCTACGTGCAAGCTGGAGAAATTCTGACCATTACCAATCCAATGACTGTTAAGAAGGAATTGGGTCAAACAGGTGGTAAGTATGAGAATACAGCTTATCAATTAGACTTCGGTAGTGGCTACCAGACGGATAAGGTAGAGAACAATGTTCCTACTGCGAAACCAACTAAGAAGAATCTGAACAAGGCAGGTGTGAACATCGATGGGAAACAAGTCTTGGCAAGCTCTGTCAACTACTACAAGGTAACGGCAGATTATAGCCAATACAAGGGAATTGAAGCGGATAAAGACCGTATTGGCAAAGGATTCTACATCGTTGATGATTATCCAGAAGAAGCTGTTACGATTAATCAAGATGGTGTTCAAGTGACTGATTCTAAAGGTCAAGTGGTTAAAGGTTTGAAAATGGCTCTTTATGAAAGTCTAGAAAAGGCTCCATCAGGTGTACAAGAAGCCTTGAAGTCTAGAAATTTCACTCCGAAAGGTGCGATTCAAGTATTTGAGGCGGAGAATCCAGAGGAATTCTACAAGACTTACGTTCAAACAGGAGAAGTTCTGACGATTACTAATCCAATGACTGTTAAGAAGGAGTTGGGTCAAACAGGTGGTAAGTATGAGAATATAGCCTACCAAATTGATTTTGGGATGGCCTATGTAACTGAAACAGTAGTCAATAATGTTCCAAAGATTGAACCGAAGAAAGATGTTGTAATCGACCATCTAAGCAAAGAAAGCTTGGATGGAAAAGAGGTCAAACTGAATCAAACATTTAATTATAAATTAGTTGGTTCCTTGATTCCAAAAGATCGCTCAGAACAGTTATTTGAGTATAAATTTAGCGATGACTACGATGAAACACATGATGATTATCAAAGTGTTTACAAGGTATTTGCTGCTGTAGATTTTGAAACAAGTGACGGTCAAAAATTTAAAGCTGGTGATGAATTAACTAAGTTCACAAGTCAAGTGGTAGACAAGGCTAAAGGTAAAGTAGATATTAGCTTTGATGATGCTTTCTTGAAGTCAATTTTAGAGACATCAGAGTTTCAAGCAGAAGTGTATCTACAAATGACACGCATTCAGTCAGGAACAGTAGAAAACACTTACTATCATACAGTTAACGGTGTGGAAGTTGTTTCCAATACGGTTGTGACTCATACTCCAGAAGAGCCAAAAACTCCTGAAGAACATCCGCAACAACCAGAACGAAGCTTGCCATCTACAGGTGAGCAGGCTTCTGCAGAATTGCTGTTAGCTGGTCTGGCAATGGGGGGTGCTGCTGCAGGATTGCTCTACAGTAAGCGCAAGAAAAAAGAGGCTTAGAATACTCTAGGAATCTTTAAAATAAGCTATTTTTATGGTATAATAATGATAAATCGTGGAGGAGTAGGATTATGAAATTTGGGAGTGATTTTTCCTGGTTATGGGTAGCTATTATTAGAATTTTTACGGCTCCCTTTTATATCATTCTTTGGTGTATTAATTTCGTAAAATCAGTTTTTGGAGTTATTATATTTTGGATTGTATCTAAATGCTGTGTTGGGTTAGCCATGTTTTTGCCATTCTGGCTTTTGATTGATATTTTACATTGGGTTAGTCCTTCAGTAGGGGATGATGTTTTTCGGTGGTATGGAATTCATGTTATGGGCTTTGTTCAACGTGCTTGGATTGATGGCGCAGTTCGTGAATTTCCAATTCCTGCAGGCGGAACTAATTTCATTCCATATCCACATATTGAGGTTCCTATTATGATTGTACTTGCTCTTCTGGTAGCTACTATTCGGACGATTTATCGTGAGGAATTTGATGAACTATAAAAATAGAATCGTGCTAAGCACTGTAGGTAATCTCTACAGTGCTTTTTATTATAAAAAATGAAATTAAAAGAGGTAAAACAAATGGAAATCATTACAAAAATTATTACTGGTCTAGGTGTTGTTGGAACAATTACAGGTCTTATTTGGATTTGGAATGGTGCAATTGACTTTATTCAAGGAAGAAAGAATAAAGACAAGCAGAGACAGGATGATGGTTCTGATTCTATGGTTAATGGTGCGTATCTGGCCGTAGCTTCTGCGGGAATTGCAGCCGCAATCGTTGCAGCATTATCACAGCTAAAATTTTAGGAGTAGCCTATGAATTTAGATATTAGAGAGTTGACTAGCTCTCTTTCCAGTTACAGTTTTGATACTAACCAAGCTGTAACCATGATGGCCAATGCTGTCCGACCTATTGGGTATATCCTTTTAGGTCTTTTTTTCTGGTTTGAAATGGCATCATGGTCACAAATGGTCAAGTCGAGGGGAGGTGCGCTAACGCAGAAGATTTGGCTAGAGGCATTGATGAAGTATTTATTTGCTTTCATCTTGATTTCGGCCTCATCCCAAATTTGTGATGCCATTCTGGAATTGCTTAATATTGTCGTGAAGGTAATTGCCCATGTAGTACCCTCACAACTTGATAAATATCAATATGCGCAAGGGGCGGTCAAAGGCTGGTTTGAAAAACTGATTTTTGGTCTAGTTGGCGGTTTAACTGAATTTATTGCTAATATTACGCTGGGAATCATCATCTTCTTACGATATTTAGATTTGTATATGCTCAAAGCCTTGGCTCCATTATTAGTGGCGTTCTTTATGATGGATTCCTTACGCTCTGTTACGATTAACTTCCTGAAATACTTTGCTGCTTCTGCCTTTATTGGAGTTGTTCTAATTGTGGTATCTGTTGTATACAACGGTTTAGTCACTACAGATATGTTAAAAGTGGCGGCAGGATCTAGTGGAAGTTGGGGAACAGCATTTGCTTCAATCGCTAAAGGTGTTATATACATCTTTACACTTGTTGGAACCAGTCGAAAAGCTAAGCAACTTTTAGGAGTGTAATCCATGTCTAGAAAAATTAGAATTGTTCAATGTGATTTTGTATGAAAGGAAAATAATTGAAAAAAATTGGATCAGAATTTTTAAGAGAATTTGAAACCGAGGACAGACCAATTTTATTTGGATTAACAGGTAGAATGATTGTTCTCTACGTATGTTTGATAATAGCTGTCTCAGGGACAATTACGATATATTTCTTTGGTTTACCTGATTGGTACATTTATCTTTGGGATGCTCTATTTGTAGTTCCTGGGGCAATGTACGGTACAGGCATGACCAAGCGAATGCGGATTAAAGAAAAAATCGATTTCTTTTTCCGAATCCAACAAAGAACCTATGAGACAGAATTTGGAAAGGTAGGAATGTATACGAAAGATGAGTTTATTCAAAAGCAAAAGAGAAAAACTAGAAAAAGCAGAAAAGAAAAAAATTGAGCGCTTGCGTCGTCAGATGAAACCTACGACACAAAATACTATCAATTATACACTACTACATGAAGACGGATTGATGCACATTGCACGTGAGAAGTATTCTCGGAGCTTTATGTTGGGAGATGCTTCTTACTCGACAGCTCAACAAGATGAAAAAGAGAGTATCATCGATACAACTATGGATGCTCTTAATTCACTGGATGAGGGCAGTAACTATCAACTCTTAGTAATCAACCGTCGAGTATCGGATAACTCCTTGCAGAATATCTTGTTTGAAGAAACAAACGATGGCTATGATGACTATCGTGAGGAGTTGAATGAGATGATTAAGGAGCGATTTACAACACATGCTAACAACTTCGAGGTACATAAGTATGTGACCATTTCAACGAACGCTGATGATCGAAAACAGGCTCAGTTGTTACTGCAAGATATAGGAGTTTCCCTGGGAACGCAATTTCAGGAATCTGATATTACATTTAAGGAAATGAATGGTTTGGATCGTCTAAAGGTCTTTTCTGAACTGTTACGAGATAACCCGTATGTTAATTTTGATTACAAAGAAATTGCTTTATCTGGTCTGTCAACGAAATCATTTATTGCTCCAAACCGGATTGAATTCCAGGAAAAACGGATGGTTATAGATGATCGTTGGTGCAAGGTGCTCTATGCACGTCGCTATCCTAACTGGATGTCTGATCGGCTTATTCGTGATTTAACGACACTGGGATTTGAATTGGCTATTACTATTCATGCAGAACCCTATGAGAATGTTGAAATCTTAGAGAAGATTGACGATGCAGAAACAGATGCTGAAATTGGGAAATTACGTTCTAAACGTAAGGCTGCTCAATCTGGTATCTTTGATGATGCGGTCGTTGCTGGTCGTGACCAAGAAATCTCAGAAGCTACTAAGAAGTGGCGAGATGAGATTACTGAGTATGATCAGAAAATCTTCTCTGGCTTTATTGCGGTGTATTTTAAGGCAGATGACCAGGAGGAACTACAACGTAATGAACAAAAGATTAAGCGTGCTGGCCGGAAGTTAGGGGTAGAATTTGAAGATCTCTATTATTACCAGGAAGAGGCTCTAAATACAATTTTACCTATCGGTGAGTGCTTCGTAAATGTGAAGAAGAATTTCATGAGAAAGATGACTACAGCTAATATTGCTACGCAAGTCCCTTTTACTAACGTGGATTTGAAGTCTGAAAGCTCACTTGCTCGCTACTATGGTCAAAATCAATTATCAAACAATATCATTACACTAGATCGAAAACGTGATCTGAATACGGGTTCTGGTGTTGTGCTTGGTTCCTCTGGTTCTGGTAAATCTACTACGATTAAGGGTGGTGAAGTTATTCCGACTTTGCTGAAATATCCAGAAGACCGAGTAATCATTGTGGATCCCGAAGATGAATATTCTGATATTGGCCGTGCTTTCGGTGCTCAGATGGTGGATATTTCGATTGGATCTAAAACACATATCAATCTCTTAGATCTACCGGATCTAGATCGTTTGGACGATGAGGATGACGATCCGATTGGAGATAAGGCAAACTTATTGATGGGATTGTTTGAATCAATTCTATCTGAGGTGACAGATGCACAGATTGGGATTATTGACCGGGTAACAGGTGCGACTTATGAGCGATATTTGACAGAGAATTTTACACCAACGTTAAAAGAGTGGCACCAGGTATTGAAGGAACAACCAGAGCCAGAAGCTCAAGATTTAGCTTTGGCAGTGGAAACCTATACAACTGGTTCTCAAGATATTTTTGCTCACAGTACCAACGTGGATCTCAATCATCGCTTTGTTATCTTTAATTTGAAGAAGTTGTCTCACAAATTGAAGCCATTCGCTTTGATGGTTATTCAGGATTATATCTGGAATCAAATTGTAGAAAATCAAGGAAAATGTACTACTTGGGTTTACTTTGATGAGATGCAGATTTTATTTAAAAACAAGGCACAAGCGGATTTCTTTACTACATTGTATTCACGGATTCGGAAATACGGTGCGATTCCAACAGGAATTACCCAGAACGTAGAAACGCTGGCTGCTGTTGAAGAAGGTCGGAAGTTGCTTTCAAATAGCGAGTTCATGATTTTGCTCAAACAAAAGCCCCAGGATTTGGCTATCTTAAAGGAGATTGTCAATCTGACTGACAAACAGATTCGCTACTTGGCTCGACCAAAAGCTAAAGGTACTGGCTTAATTGTAGCAGGGCCAGTTGTAGTGCCATTTGAGAATCCAATACCTAAGAATACTAAGTTATATAACTTAGTCGCAACAGACGCTTAGGAGTCTCATTATGAATCAGGATCAAGGCAGACCAAACACAATCGGTCATAAGTTAGATCAAAAGCTGGAGACGGTTCGGAATAATTACCGAACTGTTCAACAAGGTAGTGCTAAGCAAATGAAGGAGCTAAAAGAACAAACACGTTCTAAGCGCCATATAGTGAAGAAGAGTCGTAAACAATTTAGAGCTTCAAAGGCCAAGGTAAAATCTCTAAACAAGGCATATAAAAGTTTACAGAAACAAGGAAAATCATTAACTCCAGAAGGTGCTAAAAAGTTAGCGTCACTCAAGAAAGAACTCGATAAGGCAAAACTAGAGAAGAGAGTTGCTAAAAAAGTCTTCAAAGTTGCTCAAGAGGCTAACGGTGGTTCACGTAAGAAGAAGTTTTATCGTGCTACTAAACAGGCTTTAGAACGTTCTGCGAGTCAACAAGCTAGTTCTGCAGCGCATCAGGATGATACGCTATCAGATTTAGCACGAGCTAAATATCAGTATCAGGATATTCAGATTCAAGGGAAACGTACCAAAACGATTGGGAAATATAGCGGTAAGATTGGCCAAGGAGTAGTTAAATCAAACTATAGTCTAGGAAATAGATTCTATAATAAAGCTAAGGGGAGAGGTTTCACCCGAACTCCAAGAGAGTTTTCCTGGGAAGGACGGCTATCACGTCGTATCCAGGACTATAAGAAACGTTTGGCCGCTTCTAAAGCTGGGAAAGCTGCCAAGAATGCTAGGAAGGTCTACCGTGTAGGTTCTAAACCGATTAGAAGCATTATCAGAAATCCATTTAGCTTAAAGGCGTATCTGATTTCTTTTGGTTTGCTTTTGTTTCTGGCAATTCTTGGTATTGGTAGTTCAGGAATTACCCGTCAAGATGAGTTTGATATGAATGATACCTGGTTGTATCTTTCGAAATTGGATCGTGAAAAATCTAATGATAAGGTAGATTATTGGACAAAAATTGATGATCCGCTTTTGTACTTGAATTATAAGTATGATGATATTTCAGATAAACTTCGTATAGACGGGAACAAGTATTTTTCGCAAAATAATCGTGGGAAACTTTACTTAGATACCTTATGGAAGAATTTGAATGGGGATAAAGATAATCTTAAAACAATGGAAGATCTTTATACTAAAAATGACCTCTACAAGTTGAGTGAGGATGAGTTAGAAGGGTATAAAGAACTCTTAGAAATTGCTCGAGATAGCGGAAAATATATGTTGCTTCAAGAGTTGGATAATCCGTTTTATACGGATGATCAGCCTGAATCGCAAACTCCACTTCAAATTATTGAGCGGTTTGGGTATAAAACTAAGACGGAAATTTTTAATGGTTCTGTTCTGCAGGCCTCAGGTGGTCAGACTCTATTAGCCGTTTTAGATGGGGAAGTTGAGGTCAATGGGAATGACCTAGAAATTAGTGATCAAGACTCTAAGTTTCTGTATAAGAACGTAGATACGATTCGTTACAAAACAGGAGACCATGTTAAGTCTGGGGATATTATCGGAAAGGTGGCTGCTGAAGGAAATCAAACAGTCTATTATCAAAAGCTAGAACCTGATCGATCAAATAAGAAAGACAAAGATGGTAATGTTAAGAAGAGTTGGACTTATGTCAATGTCGGTTTTTACTTCCAGCGTGTAGAATACACACAAGCAACGTCAGTTGTCAGTAATATTGAAACATCTGGAGAGAAAGGGAAACGTGCAAGAGCTTTTGCGGATGCAATCAAAAAGAACATACCAGAAGCAACTAATGAAGGGATTGCAACTGTTTTGGGAGGATTTGATATTGAGAGCTCCATCACTTTTAAACGATATGAAACGGACTACCTAACCAATAATCAGTTTGATAAGGTTGCTAAAGAGCCTACTGCAGAAAATCTAGTTGGCAACTGGGGAGCCTTTCAAGCTATGTATCCTACCTTACCTTTAAACGAAAGAGGCTACTTGGTCAATGGATTGCACTATATTGGGATTGGGATTGGTCAATTTACTGGTCCTCGTGCTCTTGCATTGTGGAATTTTGCAAAAGCTGTGAATGGAGATATTTGGTCTGCAGAAGTTCAAACAAAATTTCTGCTAGAAGAAGATGATCCAACTAGACGGGCAGCCTTTAGAAGAATTGTGACTTCAACTGGATCCGTAGAAGCCCTTTCAGAGGACTTTTTAAATGCTTGGTTGGGAGTTCCGGGGAACAAGCTTTTAGAACGGCAATCTGCGGCTCGTCAATGGTTGAACTTCTTAAAAAATAAGGGAAGTGGTTCGACAGGTATATCTAGCCAGCAAGTTCCAGCAGAATATAAAGATAAGCTCCCTTATGGACTACCTACAGATCAAGCAATTTTAGAAGGTCAAGGTTATTCAGGTAATGCTTATGAACTAGGCAATTGTACCTGGTACGTCTATAATCGCTTTGCTCAAATTGGGATTGGAATTTATCCATATCTGGGTAATGCCAATCAGTGGGTTGACAGTGGTCAAGTTCAAGGATATGAAATTTCAACGACTCCAAAACCAGGTTCTGCAGTTGTATTCATGAATGGTGTAGCTGGAGCATCACCAATCTATGGTCACGTTGCATTCTGTGAGTACGTTAATAGCGATGGTAGTTTCTTGATTTCAGAAATGAACTTTGGTGGTTTATATGTAACGACTTGGCGTACCTTGACACCACAATCAGGCATCTATTTTGTTACCCCTAAATAAGAAAGGAAAAGAATGTATAATCAAAAGTTAATCAAAATGGTAAAGGGACTCCTTATAGGCTCCGCCGCCGTTTTATGTATTGTCCTGGGCTATTCTATTGCTCAAGTACAACAGAATTTGAGACAGAATAGTCAAGTTCAGGAAGAGGCGAAGCAAAAACCAGAAGAGAAACAACAGGAACAACTATCTCTTACTGAACAGCAGGTCGAGGACTTTCTAATTGCTTACTATACCAAAAAGGATTTAGAAGAGAATCGTCCGCGATATAAGCCTTTTATGACTGATTCTATGTATCAGGAAACTGTTCAAGAAGAACAAAAGCCAGTCAATCAGACCTATAAGGGGTATGTGGTTGACCAATCTTATGAATCAGGCTCTATCTACATTGATAAAACACATAAAGTTGCTTTAGCTAAGATTAAATATATTAGTACAACCTTAACAGAAAAAGATAATCGAGATTCTAAGGGGCTTACTGGTACCACTAAGGCTACAATTCGGTTGACCTATGTGGAGCAATCAGGGAAGCTATTGATTAATAAAATTGAGCCGATCGTCTTGACTGAAGCAAAGGGGCAAAGTATAGGAACTTATTCAGATACTAGCAGTTCAAGTTCGACTTCAGTTTCCTCTGCTGAACAAACGACCTCATCCAGTAGTAGCCGATAAGGAGAATTGAATGAACAAGAGAATAAATCAACTTGAAAATAAACTCGAAAAAATCAGGAGGGACAAGGCGAAAGCGCAACGACAAAAAGAAGAAGCGACTGACAAAATCAAGAACTACATAGTCCAGGAAAAGGATGTGGAGGCACAACTTTTCGTTGCCCTTTCGGAAGAAAGTGGGCTATCTTATCAGGAAATGAAGAATCTAATCCTTCCAGCACAATCAAGTAACCAAGGAGTGAACCATGTATAAAATTATCAATCAACTGACTAAACAAGAGGAAAAATTTGAGCATCGAGACGAGCTGTTTTCAAAGCTAGAAATCATCAACGAACGAATGAAGAGTAATAAAATGAACGGAATTTATCTACTCTATTCTCTCAATTCTGAAGGTGAAACCCTACAAGAACTTAGTCTCGAAATGCCTTTTGTTGGAATCATTGATCAGTTACTGGAAAATTTTGGTACGAGTGTTGGGAAGAAAAAAAGAGGTTTTCTTCATTTTTTGGCAAAACATAAAGAAAAGACCTCCTCATCAGCCGAACGAGAACCTCAAACAGATCCTGAATTAGAGGATCTAACGTTAAAGGAAGAGGCTGATATGGCTCGACAAAGAATTGCTGAGCTAGTTTCTCAGAAGCCTCAAGATCAGGTTGGAAAGGAAGTGCCTTTGGAAGATAAAATTAACTATTCTTCTAGTGAATGGACTACAGATCATTTCAGTAGATTAGATGAAAATGAGGAAGAACAAGTAGAACCTTCACAAGATGAAAATACACAGGATGCAGCTACAGAAGAAGTATCACCGGTTGTTGAAACATTTACTCAGGAAGAGAATAAAATGATTCCTGATCAAAAGGTTGAATCTCTTTCTCATGCAACTACAGTAAATTTACCTTCAGAGGTTATTGATAGCTTTGAGGCTCAGACGATTACTTATAAGCAATCTATTAAAAATAAAATCAAATCTAATGAAGATTTTATCAAAGAAGCAAAAGAGGAAATTTCCCAGTGCCAAAATAGGATCGATGAGTTGCAACAACAGATTTTGACTAAAGAATCTCAAGCCACTCAATTGAAAGATCTTTATTTCAAAATTGAAGAGGTGAGCTAAAATGGAACAAGAACAAGTGGTAGCCCAGTTAGGACGGGCAACTCTTGTGACAGGAGAAGTAATTTTAAAAGGTCTTTTCCTGGTGTGCTCTAAAGGAATTGAAACTTATCAATCCAGAGGGGAGAATGTAGTCTTTACTGGTGAGACAGACTGGAATAAATTCATGGCAACAGCAGATGCTAAAGAAGTCCAGCAATTATTACATAATGAAGTCAATCTCGAGGCAGTTCGAAAAGAACTTGGCCAATACGGGATTGGCTTTTCTTTTTATACACACCCTGATGGTAAGACAACTCTTGCTTTCAATGCAAAAGATAAAGGTGTTGTCGAACAAGCCTTTAAGGATGTACTAGAAGGGATCACAAGAGATCCGAAAGGATTCAATGATCGGAATCTTAAAAATGGTAAAACAACTTCTTTTGAGGAGAAATTGAAACATTTCAAAGCAGTTGAACAAGAGAAAATTGCTTCCCTGCAGGTAAATATTCATACCAAAGAATTTGTTCTTCCGGAAAATATCGAACCACAGATTGGAGGGAAAATGAAGTGATTACAGAAAAGAAGAAACGGAGACTTAGGCCGTATTTGTTGTTAGGACTAGGTCTATTCTACCTCTTTCATTGGCTTTTTAAACTGTGGCTGTTAGCACCAGATACCGATTCAGTAACGGATGTATTTGGACTTGGAAAGCTTAACTGGATGAGCGACCATCTAAGCGATAAATCTTGGATTGATTTTCAATTTACTCCTGCTTCTTTATTGGTTGGTATGGGCGGATTTTTGATTGCTTTTCTACTGTATTTGAGGGTATCTGATACAGGCACGTACAGGTATGGGGAGGAGCATGGGTCGGCACGTTTTGCGACGAAAGACGAATTGATGCGCTTCCGAGACGCAGAGCCTGAAAAGAATATGATTTTTACACAGAATAGCCAGATGGGACTATTTAATAACCGTTTGAGCTTTGAAAATCAAATTAATAAAAATGTCTTGGTATATGGAGGTACGGGGGACTGGAAGACACGGAGTTTTGTAAAGCCAAATTTATTACAAGGGAACTCTAGCTTTGTGACAACGGATACCAAAGGACTTCTCATTCATGAGACTGGGAAATCTCTACTGGGAAAAGGCTATAAGATGAAAATTTTTGATCTGATTACCTTTCTGAATTCCGATGGTTTCAACGTTTTTAGATATGTTCATAATGAAATGGATATAGACCGAGTGTCAGAGGCGATCACGGAATCTCTGAATAGAAATGGTCATGAAAGCGATCCTTTCTGGCCGGCGGCCAATAAGCTTCTGATGCGTTCTCTTATTGGCTATCTTTATTTTGATAGCCGGCTTGATCATTATATGCCAAATCTAGGTCAAGTCACGGATATGATTCGGGAATTGAGACGGAATCATCCAGAGGCGGAAAGTCCAGTTGAATTAATGTTTGAAGATTTGGAGCGGAGATTGCCGGGGAATTATGCTTGCAGGCAGTGGAGCTTGTTTAATAAAAACTTTGATGGTCAGACACGAGCTTCTGTTTATGCCATTTTTGCGACTACTTTCTCAGTGTTTGACCATGAACAGCTGAGAAAGATTATTGAAAAAGACACGCTGGAGATTGAGAAATGGAATATAGAAAAGACTGCTGTATTCATTCATATTCCAGAAGTAGATCCAGCTTATCAGTTTTTGTCTGCCCTTCTTTTTAGTACCATTTTTGATGTCTTGATAAAGACTGCAGATGCAATTTTGCTAGGTGAGCATCCAACAAAGTCTAAAAAGGATTTACTGCATGTTCAAATAGAGGCGGATGAGTTTGGACAGATTGGCAAGATTCCTAATCTGCCACCGATTATCTCTGTTATTCGGTCTCGAGAAATCTCTATTAAAATGATGGTTCAATCTCAAAGTCAGATTGAAGTATTATACGGTAAAGAGAACACGAAAACGATTATCAATAACTGTGGGGCTATTCTTTATCTGGGAACAAATGATCCGGATACTTTGAGAGCTTTATCTGAGCGATCTGGTAAGCAGACTTTGAATGATCAGAACTATAGCGAGAGTAGGGGAAGAAATGGCAGTAGTTCCAAGCAGAACTCCAAAATTGGCCGGGAATTGTTGACACCGCATGAGGTTGCTACAATTGGAACAACAGAAGCCCTGCTCTTCCTATCCAAACAAAATGTTTTTCGAGATCAAAAATTTAACCTGGACACGCATCCAAGAGCCTACCTCTTAAGTAATGGCCCGAACGATGATAACTGGTATCGTTACAAGCGATATTTAAGCGATATTGATGAATGGAAAGACCAGGTTGGGGAAGAAAATGTTATTCATATTGGGATTAAGGAAGTCGAGGAAGTTCCTCTCAAAGTGAGTTAGGAAAGAAAGGAAATCTAATGGAATTTTATGACTCTTATTGCGTTTTAATTGCTATAAATTGGGATCAGTATGTGTGGCTGCATCAGGAAGGTGAAAAAATAACCTGGCATGAAAATTTTGCTCATGCAGGTTTTTTTCGTGATTTTAATACAGCTAAAAGGGTAGCAGAAGCTCATTTATTAGAAACTTTTGGAGCCATAGGTTTCTATAAAATTGTTGGTTTTTCTACAGATGAACTTGGGTATATAGAAACTAAGAACTAGAGAGCACAATGTGCCTTAGTATTTTTTCATGTGGGATGGAAGCATTTATATAAGTGTTTTTGTATTTTTTAAATGGCCCAAGATAATAAATAGTGAGTTCTTTTGATTTTTTGGCAGCCTTTTTTAAAGTTTCTAGTCTTTGTTTGACTCCTTGTTGATTAGCTAGGCTTTCATTAATTATGAATGTTGGAGCTATTCTTAAGTTATCGATTTGACATTTTTGTTTGATTCTAATTAAGAAATAAGAATCTTTTTCTTGAGTAGCTTTGAAGTATCGAACCGTAGCTTTTGAATAGTAAACTTTTGTTTCATGCTCGTTGATGAGTGAGTTATTATCTAAATTTTGAAAGTACAAGTCAAGATTTAATTTGTTTCCTGAAGAATCCAAAAAGGTATATTTTTCTCCAGATTTAAACTCTTTATAAAGTTGAACCAGACGACTTAGAGATTTTACATGACTATTGAAAGTTTTTTTCTCTATGTGACTAGAAGTAGCAGATTTTTTAGACCTTATTTCAGTTGAGACTTGCTCTTCTATTTTTAATGAATTAGTTATTTCTGTAAATGTAGCTGTAACCAAATTAATATCTACTTTAACTGCATTTTTGTCCCTTTCAAATGTATAACTTTCCTCTATCGTTGTTTCTTGAGCCCGTTTCTCATATCGTTTTTGTACTACGGGGCAGTTTACTGAATGTACTTGGTCAAAATTACTGGTTCGGAAATGTGGCTCCTTTGTATAAGGAGACTTACCAAAGTTTACTAGTGTAAGTCCGAATGGGCAATTTTTGTCACATTGGAAATTATGCTTGTTTTTTAATATTTTAGCTAAAGATAAATTGTAAGCATTCATTGGTTCAATATTATAGCCTAATTCTATGCTGTATGCTTCGGGGTATGTATATGACATATCTTACCTCTTGTTTCTAATATTAAGTTATCTCTTTAAGAGTTTATCTACCAACTATTATAACATTAAAACGTATTACTTCAAAAATGAAAGGAAATAGAATGAATACATTACCACAAAAACAATTCAAACGGATGAAGCGTGAAGTTGAGGAAGAGACTGCTCGAGGGATTGGTTATTTTGAGGGGATTTTAGAACATATCCCTTCTTACCCCCTATCTGAAGCAGTAAAAGAGTTGGCTTTATCTGGCTGGATTACTCATCATACAGATGTCATCGATGTCCAAAATATGATTGTTACAGAATCTATAAAATGGATGAACTACCAGGACTTCAAAGAAGTTGCTCCCTACTTGTTTTCTTACCCTCGAGAACAACGAGAGAAAGATTTATTGGTTCAACCAGTGAAGATCTCCAGAGAGTATTTTGAGGAATTACAAGCCAATGCAGAAGAATTATTTCATTTGAAGCAAGACTTGCTTCAGGTTAATAATCAATTAGATGCTAAAATCCAGGAATTGGAGATGGATCAGTTACCAAATGGTGATCAGGTCATTGGAGTTGATCTGGAAGCTGAGGAGGTATTGTTACTACGAACTTCAGAAAATGCTCAGGTTGAGGAGTGGGAGGTTCGTAAAGATGGCTTGATTACTGATTATCGTTCCAATCTTTCAGAATCAGCTCAAATTGTAGAGGCTTTGCTTGAAATGAAGAATTCAGAGATTGATACTATTCTCTACGAGGAAGTAATCAACTATTCCAAGAGAACTTGGCCAGATTCGGAGCCAATACAACTTCCAGAAAGTATCAAGGAAATGTTGAATCAAGAAGCTAAGCTCGATCCATCATATTATCAAATAGCCCAGTTTGAAACATTAAGACAAGCCTATATCTATGGGATGATTTCACCTAGCTTTCAGGAAAATTTCCCTCATTATTCAGATTTCGTTAGGAACTATGTCGAAGATAGGGAACAATATGAATTTTTCGACTATCGTACAGAAGCAGTCTCTCTAGCTCAGGAAATCTTAGTTCCCCGTTTAGACGATATTAATCGGATTTTAATCACTAACAACCAGGAGCTAATTGTTCAAAAAGTCACTGGGTATTCTCAGGGTGAAAGCTGGGAACTGGCCTATTTGCGAGATACAAAGACAGAAGATAGAGAATCAGTTCGGTTTTATCTTGAAAGTGAGATTGGAGCTTGGTATAAGGGAAGTTTGACAGAGTTGGCTGTTATCCGCTTTGATGATATTGATCTAGAGAAAGGATTTAATGGTCATCAGGAAGCAGTCTATCATATCGATGAGAACTTGTTAGTTCATGATAAGCTAAAACAAGCCCAACTCCATTTTCCTGATTTAAAACGTTTTGTAGAAGCAGAAGAGCTTGAAAAAGAGCGAACACAAGATGTATTAGAAAAAGAAGTGTCAGAATTTTCATTGTAGAGGAGGCAAGAGATGGCATTAACTAAAGAAGCAGCTAAAAATCTATCTATCCTTTCTGTTGCGGAACAACTGGGAATGAGGCTAAAGCGCACGGGAGCCTATAGTTATACGTGGACAGAGCATGATTCGTTTGTAATCGATGTAAAGAAGAATGACTTTCATTGGAATTCTCGATCAGAATTTGGAGATGTGATTCAACTAGTTCAAACTATCCAGGGTGTTACTTACAAGGAAGCGATGCACTTCTTGGAAACAGGAGAATTTAAGAAAGTGGATTTGGCGGTTCAGATAGCCCCAAAAGAGCCCTTTTACTATAACCTGGAAAAATATGAGCATCAGGATTTCAAGGCTTGTAGAAGCTACCTGAAGACTCAGAGAGGCCTTTCAGATGACACGATTAATTTCTTTTTGAGTCAGGGGAGTATGGCGGAGGCAACCCGAAAAAAAGGAGACTATTTTGAGCCTGTGATTGTCTTTAAATATAAAGACAACACGGGCTTTTTAGCTGGCGCTAGTCTCCAGGGAATAGTAGAGAATCGAGTGCACTATCCAGAACGTGGTCGCTTAAAACAAATTATGAGAAATTCAGATGGACAACTGGGATTTTCAGTGGATATTGGGAAGCCTAAGCGTTTGGTCTTTGCGGAAGCTCCAATTGATTTAATGAGCTACTATGAGCTTCATAAGGATAGGCTTCAGGATGTCCGCTTAGTAGCTATGGATGGTGTCAAAGAGGGCATCATTAGCCGACGTTTTATGGAATTGTATGCAGAGATGAACGGTAAATCCTATCAAATAGATCAGAATACTGGAAAAGCTCTAGAAACTGTCGTCAACACAACGGATTATTTCAAAGATGGTCGGCATCAAGATGTGATTACGTTGGCTGTAGATAATGATGCTGCAGGGCAGAATTTTATCACTCGCTTACAAGAAAAGGGCATTCCGGTACAGATTGCTATTCCACCTATTATCCAGATTGACCAGGAAAAGGAAGATTGGAATGATTTTCTGAAGCGAGGGAATGAGGTTCCTAATGAGCTAGTGCATGTTTATAGCGCAGACGAAGAGTCCTGGCATTACCAGGGCTATTTTTCAAAAGAAATAGCTCTCGCAAAAGCGCAAGAGCTAACTGAAGATGATGTAAAAGCCTTTGTCTCAGCTAGGCAACTGACAAAGGAAGAAGTCCATCAGGAATATACAAGGATTATCGATCAAGAGAAAGAAAGGGGAAATAGTATGTCGGAAGTACACGAAGCTAGGGCTGAGTATGAAGCAGAAAAGCCAGATAACAGTCGCTTGGCGCAAGCTAAACGAAAGCTAGAGAGACTTAAAGGGGAAGCTGATGAGGCGATTAATGCAGCCTATTCTCATCAGTCCCTAACGAATGGCCAGCCTATGAATGATAAACGAGGTGGAGGCCGTTTTATGCAGAAGCAAGAACAAAATGAAAATCGTGTCTTCTCTAAATTGGATGAAATCAAGGAACAAGAAGAGCGAATTGAAAGGCTCCAGGAAAGAAAAGACCGAAAAGCAGCAGGTCTCAACCGGCAGGGGAATGGTCTGGAGATGAGTGTCCAAAATATTCCCCGTATTCGGGAAGAAATTGAGAAGGCAGAACGTGGGGAATCGAGTTATAGGCCTGAAACTATCAAGCGTTACAAAAAGGAATTAGAACGCCTAGAAGCCATTCAAGATAAAGTTGATGGACTGGTTATTCAACCAGAGACACAAGCTTTAATTGATTCTGGAGAGGTCAAGCAGTGGGCTAAGCAGCCAAATATCTACTTCGTAAAAGGGCTACGTCGAGTTGCTTTAGAATTGACGGAGGAAGGGAGATTTGAATTATCTCCTAAATATCGCCCTAATACGGATGAAGAAAAAGAAGTGGTGAATCAGTTGTTAGATAGACAGTCCGTGAAAGAAAAAGGAGTATCGGAAGAAATTCCTCAGACGATAAATGTCTGGTATTCAACTGGCGAAAATGCTGTTTTATCAAATTTAACACCCAGTCCCTTAATTATCAAAAATTTTCGCTTTGAAAGTGTAGAACATGCGTATCAAGCATTAAAGTCTCAAGGTTTTACAGAAGAAGCACTTTCTTGGGCAGAATCGCAACGTTCAGCTTTTAAGGCAGGAAGAAAGGTTCAGTCAGTGCATCAGCTTGGACCAACGAATCAATCAAATAGTATTAGATTAATGGAATCTCTTTTAGTTGAACGTTATAGACAAGATGCGGCGTTTAGGCAAGCACTTAGTCAAACAAAAGATTATCAGATCACTCATAGTCAAGATAATGGAATTTGGAAGACAGAGTTTCCAAGACTCTTAATGAAAGTAAGGGATACTGAATCCAGAACCCCAGATACCAGTGATCTATCTCTAGAAGAAGCGGAGTGGTTAAGGGAGAATTGGCATAACATAAGCTTTTCAGTAGAGCCTAAAAAACAGATGGTTATTGATTCAGATAAAACAGTGACCTTTGAAAAACCTCTTGGTGATTCTAATAGAGCGCTGGAAGAAAGTCAGAGCACAGAAAAAGCTCCTGAGAGTTCTCAGGAGCAAATGAATGATAGGACCAGTGGTGGCACGGGTTCTTTACAGCCTAAAGCTGAAGGCAGTACCTCACCTGTACTTGAAACAAGTACCTTTGAGCAAACTGTTACCAGTCACCCGACATCATCCTATCCTTACTTACAGTTTAGCACAAATTATGATAAAGCGCAACGGAGAACAGGGAATTATCATCCGATTACACCAGCAGATTTAAGACGATTAAATCAATATGCGCCGTCTATCCAAAGTACAGCCTCTTGGTATTTAAATGAACTGGCTGATAGTAAGATCAGCTTTGTTTATGCGGATCATGGAGAGAAGAATGTACTTCAGGTGACTTTTCAAAAGGAAAACTTTATCCATCTTTCAGGGATTAGACCTTTTGAAGAAGGAAAAGGAACTTCTGACTTCTTAGAAGATTTTGCGGCTGGCCGAGGTCATTATGACAGTATGTTGATTAGTAACGCAATCAAGGATAAATTGCAGGTTCTTCCTATGTTGCAGGATATTTTAGATCCACAATCTTTTGTTTTAGATGATTTGAGCAGTGTTGAAAAGCTGCACAATCTCAATATGAGTGAAGCTATTAAAGCAAAAGATGAAGATTTCTTACTATTGTTTAAAGATACTGGAGACGAAAAAATTCCAGCCTCTCTTATGAAACTCAAGGGAGAACTTGCAACCAATGTAAAAGCGCTGGATGAAAAGGTTATTCTTGGCGTTTACCGGGAACGGGAGGGGCAAATAGAGCAGCTATCAATCAATGAAGCGTTTATTACTGATGGTGGCAAGGAAATGATGGAAAATTTACAAAGACGAGAATTTGAAGAAACAAATTCTAAAGAGGAAATGATTCAAGATAATCCTGAACGAACTCTTCCAAGCTCTGACGAAAAAATTCGCCAGCACAATCGAAAAGATGAGATGGATCGAGACTTGGACGGAGATGGCATTTCAAATTCTGATGAGATGTTACAAGGAACAGATCCTTACAATGCTGCTTCTAATCTTCATAAAAAACAAGAAGAGCGAGAAAGGAAGACAGATGCTGAGGTAGCAGCTGGAGCTATTATTACAGAAGCTGTCGCTACTAAAAATTCGGAACGAAGCATCTCTCAGATGGTTGCGGAAAAAGATACAAAGGCTCTAGCTGAACACTTGAAAGAAGGAATGAAGAACTATCTGGATTCAGATCAGTTTAAATCTTTCTTAGATACGATGAGCAAGTTTCACAACTACTCACTCAATAATATTCATTTGCTTAAGATGCAAAATCCAAATGTGACTCAAGTTGCGAGTTTCAATAAATGGAAAACTGATTTTGATAGAACGGTCAAAAAGGGAGCTAAAGCTCTGAAAGTTTGGGTGCCTTATCAAGTAAAAACAAAAATTCCTGAAAATCAAAAAGAGTTAAATTTTTCACCATCTGAAAATGAAATGGATCAGAAGGAGATCACTGTTACTCGTTTTAAGTTAGGGAATGTCTTTGATGTTTCCCAAACAGAAGGAAAAGAATTGCCAAAAGCCATTCATGAATTGACCGGAAGTGTCAAAGATTATGAAGATCTGTACCGAGCCGCTAAAGCTGTTTCGATGGATAATCAGGTTCCCATCAGTTTTGAAGAAATTAAAAGAGAGAATACTCGTGGCTATTACTCTCCAAACGAAAACCGAATTGTCATTTCAAAAAAATTAAAGGGGGAAGAACATATTCTAAAAACAATTTTCCATGAAATGGCTCATTCCGATTTACACAAAGGAACCAATGCACAATATGGTGATGACCAATACCGTAAGCAAGAATTGCAAGCGGAGAGTGTCGCCTATGTTGTAGCCAGTCATTTTGGTTTTGATACTAGCAGCTACAGTTTTGGATATTTGGCCATTTGGGCGAAAGATAAAAATGGATTTGAAGATATGGTGGAGCAACTGCAGGTTGTTCAAAAGGAAGCAAAAAGTTTGATTGATCGAATGGATGCAAAGTTGGAATTGGTGAAAAATAAAACAGTTGTCAAAGATAAATTTGCAGATAAGCTCCAGCAGGCAAAAGAACAATCTGAGAAACTGAGTAATCAAAAGGCCGATGCTGTAAAGCAGGTGGAGGAAAAAAAGTCCCTGAGCAGCCCTCACTAATGGAGGCGCTGATTCGTCGGAAGAAAAACAAAAAAGGAGAAACGGACGATGATTGAAAATATAAAACAAGAAACCTTTGATATTTTGATGGATATATTCTTTGAGAATAGCGAGACAGATTCACCAAAAATTGATGAGGTGAACCAGCACATTTCTCGCAAAGAATGTCTCTACATTCTTCGTAGAGATATGCGGATCAAATCAAACTATGAGCTAGAAGAAGCAGAAAGTTATCCAGTTGCAATTCAAGAAATTGAGGGGATAAGTGATGAAGTATTCGCAAAACTAAGGGATGAAATTCTTAAAATGGAGCCAGCAAACGATATAGATTTTCTGCTTCAAGCTTAAAAAGTTTAAATAAACTTTTCCCTCGTGATATAAAAATTCCTGCTTGCAGGGATTAGGGGATTGGGGATTTCCCCAAAAGTTTAAAAAGTCAAGAATGGTCAGTTTCTAAAGCTGACCATCTCTGACCTTTTTAAAAACAGCATTTGGGTACCCAAGTGCTAATCTTGCCAGAAGAAAAGGGCCCTGAGGACCTCAAGCGAAAAATGCCAGAACGGAGGTGGCTATTTTTGAAAAGTGAAGAGAAACGAAAACGGATGATCCAGAAAAAAATCCGATTGACAGAAGAAGAGGCTCGGTTCATTTCGACCAAAGTTTTAGAATCTGGAATGACGAATTTTAATGCCTTTGCCCGAATTATGTTGATTATGGGCGAGGTCAAAATCTTAAATTTTGAAGAATTAAGAGAGCTACGTAAGGAAATAAATCGGATTGGAGTCAATGTCAATCAAATTGCAAAAAAGGTAAACGAAGATGACCAGGTTAGTCTAAATGAGTTGAGTCAGATTCTTGAGTTGCAAAAAGATTTGAAAGAGACAGTCAATCGATTTATTCAAAAACAAGAAAATAAAACAAAGGAACAAGACAGATGGTTGTAACAAAAGTTCTGCAGATAAAAGGAGTGACTTCTTTGGAGCGCTCTACAAAATATATCGAGGACGAAGCAAAAACAGTCGAGCTAACCGATATAAAAAGTTTGACCAACGCTTTACGTTATATTGAGAATCCCTCAAAAACAAGTTTACTAGAGAAAGATAAACAAATAGAATTTCCAGCAGTGGTTAAAGATGGACGGGTGGTCAAGCAACTTGTTTCTACTTATGGCATCACAGATGCCAGTACAGCGACAGAAGAATTTCTTTTGACAAAAAAGAATGCGGCTCAGCGAAGGGGAACAAAAGAATTATCCGATATTCAAGATCCGAATCGAGTTTTGGCTCATCATATCATCCAATCATTTTCTCCGGAAGACGATTTGAGCCCCCAAGAAATTCATGAGATTGGCCGCAAAACGATTTTAGAATTGACTGGTGGTCAACATGAATTTGTCATTGCGACTCACATGGACAAGGGGCACATTCACAATCACATCATTTTCAATTCTACAAACTCGGTTACGCTAAACAAATTTCGCTGGCAGAAAAATACTGCTAGAAGCTTATTCAATATTTCAAACAAGTATGCAGATCTTGCTGGAGCTAAAATTTTAAAAGAGCGATTGTGGACTAATCGAAAATCCTATCATGCTTATCGAAAGAAAAATTCTTTTCGTTATGAGATCAAATCACGCTTAGATTTTCTTTTGAAGCATTCAACCTCTTTAGAGGATTTTAAGGTCAAGGCACGAGCTTTAGACCTTGTAGTTGATACTTCAGGAAAGGAAATAAAGTATCGTTTGGCTGATCGAGATCAAACTAGAAATGTCCGTGATCGTACTTTGTCAAAAAAGGGAAATTATTCTTTGGAGAAAATTTCTGAGAGAGTTGTTGCTAACGAGGTGACCTTCTCTGTCGATGAAATTAAATCCGAATATGAAAAAATGGTAGCAGAACGAGAAGATGATTTTGAAATGAAAATCACAGTTGAAGAGTGGCAAGTGATGGAAGAAACTAAAAATGGCATTTATCTTGAAATGGAATTTGGGATTAGGAATAAGGGAACCATTCTCATCCCTGCTCATCAAGTTGAAAAAGTTGAAGATGGTTCTTATGAAATTTTTATCCGGAAGAATGATTTCTATTATTTTGTTAATCCTGAACACGCTGATAAGAATCGGTACATGAAAGGAGAAACAGTCGCTTCTCAGTTGTCTTACGATAATGGGGAAATGATCATTCGGAAGAATCCTAAAATTTCAACTCTAGATCAGCTCGTCCGTGAGTATAACTATTTATCCGCTCATGGTGTAACCGAAGGACAGCAATTTGATGAATTGCTAAATCGTTTTGAAGAGGAACTAGAGGAAGTAGATAAGATGCTTGGTAAATTAGATCGACGCTTGGGTGATCTAAATAAAATTCAGGCGGCTTTCCTTGCTATGGAGTCAAGCGATACGCAGGAAGTGAAACTGGCTGAATCTATTTTAAAAGACTTTAAAGTGGATCCTAGCACTCGCAAAGCAGAAATTGATAAACTTGTCAAAGAGGCAACCTTCGAGCGCCAGGCTTTGCACCAAAGAGTAGAAGATATCACAAAAGATTACAAATTACACCAGGACATTGAAAAGAATGTAGAGCAGCGGAAGGAGAGGGAAAATTTATTGTAAAAGACTTTATACAATATGAAAAATTAGAACGTCATGCGGAAGCAAGACGACAAGCTGCAATGCTTGACTAAAAGCAAAAAGAAAATTTGGAAAGATAGTATAGAAAAAGTAGTTATCAAACGAAAACTACTTTTTATTTTTCTTTAGATATTCTTGTATATTAAAGGAAAGTTCAGCGACTTCATCACAAACTACTGAAGAATATTTTTTTTGCAACTGGTTTCCGTTAGACAGAACTTCTACGAGATTATAGACTTTACCGACTTCAAAAGTAGCGTATTCTGTATCAATACCTTCATCCAGTCTTACTCCACCAGCCTGTCTATTGAAAATTTTATCTAGCTGGCCTTTAATAAATTCTGAGAACTCAGTATCTTTGTGCCTAATAATAGCTTTATCGATATCGCCAAGGTCTTGTTTGAATGAATCTATGTCCATAATGTTCTCCTTTAATTTTTTATAAGTTAATTATATAATATTCTAAAGACAAAAACAAAAATCTAATAGGGCATTGAAGTATATCCTAATGACTTAACAATGATTATACAGTAGAAACAACACTATTTAAACCATAATTAGGACAGAGACGTAAGTCTATTATATCCCTATAAATATAAAGCTCTTTCCTAATTGGGAAGGGTATTCTTTTTTGTGGGGATGTATGCTATACTAGTTGCGAGGTGATAACCCTAACAACCACCTTTAAGTCTGGTTTTATACCAGACTTTTATTTACTCTGAAATAGAAAATTTGAACTCTTGGACTAAAATAATTATAATTTCTTAGTATGATTATTTTAGTCCAGGAGTATTTTTAGTTTGGATATGAAGATTATTGATGAGAGAGATTTTGTTGAGAAATTTAAAGAGAAAAACTTAGAAGGCTTTCATAAATTTGTAAGTGATTATGACAACTATATCTCTCCAATCATGCGTGCTAGAGGATATAAGTTTGTAAATTATGCCGAAAGAACAGTAACTTTCACTTTTGGCCAAGTCACATTTTCTAGGAAACGCTGGTATAAAAAAGGGAAGTGTAGGATTCCAGTAGATGAGAAACTGGGATTAGAAAAGCGAGCTGCTTACTCAAAAGAGTTGCTTTACCAAATTACAAGATTGGCTACGATGATGCCTTATCGGAAAGTAGTGGAAGTAATTGAACTTATGTATCAAGTGTATATCACTAAAGATACTGTGCTAAAAGCAATTCAATTGGCGGATGAGCTTCTAGCTGAAAAGGAAGATTATCGCTTTTATCAAGAAAGTAAGATAATCAAAAAAATAGAAGCACCCGTCATTTATCTTGAAGGAGATGGCTTATGGATAAAGATTACTGAACAAGAAAAAGAAAGAAGGAATAAAGATATAGCGCATTTTGTGATTCATACAGGATCGGAGCGAAAAGGAAATAGAACCATTCTAAAAAATAAGGTAGAAATTGTATCTCAAAATAATCGAGTTGCTAGAGAGAAGGTCGTTGATTATATTTATAATCATTTTGAGATCAGTCAAAATACTTTGTTGGTGACAAATTCGGATATGGGACATGGCTATACACCTTATATTTTCCAAGAAATAGCGAAAGGATTGAAAATTAAGAATCATGAGCATTTTTGGGATCGATTTCACCTGAATAAGGAAATAAAAAAGTCAGTCACTTCTTATTCAAATGAGCTTTATGATCGTTTTATTGAAGCAATCAAAAATAACAGTAGAAAGAATCTTAAAAGTGCCATTGATACTCTAGAAGCATTAGTTTTGAATACCCAAGATGAAAAGAAGTTTGAAAGTTTTATAAGTTTTAAAAAAAGACTTTTACTAAACTTTCAATATGCTGTTAGCCCTGAACAAAGAAATCTAAAAATAGATAGTCTAGGGATTATGGAGAGCCAGCATCGGAAAATTAGCTATCGAATGAAAAATCGAGGAATGTATTGGTCTATTGAACATGCGGACACCATGTCGCATATCATATTGTTATCAGATAAGCAGATAAGAGATCTTTTTTCGGGAATTGGAGAAAAGAGTATGAAAAATACCGCTCAGAAGGAATGAGCGGCGCAAAGATAAAAGAAAAAATGAATAAAGTTCCTCGGAGTCTAGGTCTTATAGTGGATGCTTCGTGGAAGGGGCATAGGCATAGAGAACGGGATCGATTTCTTAATAAAAAAGTAAAAAAATAATTAGAAAAACGCTTAAAAACGGCTTAAAATCTTGACTTGTAAGAGGTATTAGTGTATAATAATCTTATAATTAAAAAAGAGGCACGCAGCAACGTACCTCTCATAAAGATAAACAATTGGTGCTTGTT
>ERZ773022.401-NODE-401-length-36452-cov-5.605517_pt1 | contig 36452 bp, 56 predicted proteins | sample MGYA00580839_ERZ773022 | MGnify/ENA primary metagenome ERZ773022 (study PRJEB29015, sample SAMEA2738020) | human oral metagenome | biome: human oral; feature: human-associated habitat; material: dental | place: China | collected 2044 ... | reverse complement strand
ATGTCTTGAACCACTCCGCACGTACAGCACTTGTTCAATATCCTACCGTCAGGGGTGATTTTCGCACCCCTGAGCCTGACCCATTTAGAGAAGATTGAATCTAGTCGTTTGACGACCTCTCCTCTAGTCATTTTCTTGTTAGTCTTCATAGTTCTCCTTGATAAACCTCCTTGCCTGTCTGAAAGTTCTAAATCTGCCCAGGATTTCCACGCCACCGTCTACTCTTGCCAGCTCAATGTTTGATTTTCTCCTTTTGGCTACATTTGCAAACAGCTTTTTAATCCTCTTAGCTTCTTCTGTCGTAATATGCCGCTTCATTTCATCAAAGTGTAGTGGTATTCCCAAGTCCACGATAGAGAACAGCGCACCGTTTGCTGCCCATACTTCTTGTCGATTTGGGTCTCCAGCTCTCAGTCTTTTCATTTACTACTCACTCCCCAGCATGCAACCTAGCATAGCTTCGTTACTTTCTTCTTCAAATATTCTTTTGCTCAATCTCTTCTCAAGGTCGTCCATATCTTTGTCTATCTGCTCTGTATATTCTAACTTACTGCCAATTACTACATTAAACTCGTTGTTGTATTCTTGGTTCATCATATTCTTTACCTTTGTGTTATTCCAAAACTGTCTTGGCGAACCATAACCACTGTAGAGTGTTTTAGAGTTTTCGCCGAACTTGAACTGGCAGCGTCTGAAGAAATCAGAGTGCGTAGCGATTGCTATGTCGTTTATGTTAAAGACCTCATCAAACTTCTTGACGACTATCTCACAGTGCCAGTTGTCGTTCGTGAACATGATAGTAACCGCACACCTCACTTGGTTTGCCTCTAGCCAGTCTACAAGGCGTTTCACCCGTTTTGACCTATGGTTGATTAGCTTGTAACTCACCCCGCAGCTTATCATTGCAGGGATTAGAATGTTTACTCGCTTGGAGCGTGGATTTCCATTGTACATGCTTCCAAAGGTCTCTGGTATCCCCTCGACATATCTTCCCATGTCGATGAAGTCGCCAGTAACGTCATAATCTACGCTCATTCCAGCACTGTCTCCGCCTAAAATCCTCTCGTCTTTTTGCATGAAGTCTGCCACCTTGGATGGATTATTCTTGAACGTGTCCATCGCTTCTTCATAAGTTTTGAACATTTGAAAATCACCGTCGCCTTTGTCTTGCGAAGAATTATATCTGCCGCGCCCATCTTTCAGTTGGTTAGATATCACATCTAGGAATATGTCTATTCCATCGAACTTTCCGCAAAGCTCTCCCTCATCAAAATATGTCAATTTGGTCTTGGTTTTACTTATAGAATACTCTCCGTAGACAAAGCCATCGCCCTTGACGGTGTTTTCTAGTGTCGTGTAGTCTATCAAATCCATCTAGACCTCCTACCAGATTATCTCAGCTTCTTCCGCCTCGGCTGTCTCGTGTGCTTTCTCAGTTTCGGAAGTCTCGTCCCATTTTTTCTTAGCCATGTCGCGGTAGCGAGACTTCTTGTCGCTCGGCAAGTTTTCCACAATCACAGCGTTTAGGACAGTCTCAAAGTCAAGCCCGATATTTAGTAAAGAGCAACCTTTAATAGTAGCACGTGGCGTTACCAAAGCTCGGATACCGTCATTCTCAATAGTCTTTCTCAGCTCTCGCACCACCTTGAGCCAGTTCTTGCCAGTGTCTCCGTAGGCTTCTGTCATTTTGTCTTCCAGCTTCTCGTCAATGTCCCAGACTAAGACGGCAAAGCGGTCAAGGGTAGCAGCGTCAAGCTGGTTACGACCAACGTACATACGGTTAGCACCGTTTCCAAACGTGTTAGCAGAGGCGATAAAGACAAAGTCTTTGTGTTGTTCCACCATCTTGTCTGGAAAGGCACAGAAGCCGTTAGAAAGCGCCGCATTGACCTGGATAAGGACGTTAGCATTGCCAGCGTCGATTTCGTCCATCAAGAATACTCCGCCCTCCTCATATGCTTTTCGGAAGAGCGTCGGCACGTAACCGCCAGAGGCGTGCATGTAGCCGATTATGTCTGATTTAGATGTTTGAGCGCCTACAGACATTGTGTAGTGGCTTAATCCCAGTGCCTCAGCGACTTGAGCAGCAGCGTGCGTCTTTCCTGTATTATGAACAGGCAGGTTTTCTCTACTGACAATATAGGTATGGACATTCTCAATGCTTAAGGCATAGTATGGCTCAGCCTCAAGAACTACAACGTCTTGTAAATGTCTCGCTTTAGTCGTATATTTTTGAGCGTCGTTTTCGCTATGTGCGGATACATCTTCTGCAATTGCTCTAACAATTGGTGTCTTGCTTTCCAATCCTTTTTCCCCACTGAAGCAGTATGAGTGTCCCACCATCTCTGTATCGCTCGCAGCTCGTCTCTGTCGTACTTTCGTGTTTTTGCAACTGCCTTGGCTAACGACTCTTTTATTCTTCCATTCTCGTAACCGTGTTTTACGTTCTCCTGGTGTGTAACCCACTCCAGGTTCGTTATTCTGTTGTCGGCAGGGTTTGAGTTCTTGTGATTCACCTCTGGCTTGTTTTCTGGGTTGGGTATCCACGTCTGAGCCACCACTCTGTGTACCTTGACAGTTTTTCCGTTCATCGCTGTTCGTAAATGCCCGTCCTTGTCTTTCCCAGGTTTGAGAATCGCGATATGATACCCCCCGTGATGTTTTGTAGTCAAAAGTCTGCCCATATTGCTCGCATAATAGTTTGAGCTGAATCCTTTGGCTTGTCTCCATATCTCTCCAGGCAAGCTGATAGAGCGGATAATATCTTTCTCCGTCGAAGAAAGGGTGGTCATAGGTAGCTCTGATTGTTTCATTCCCATATCTAAATTGTATCATTGGTTTTGGCTGGTCGTCAATCCTAGCTGTCTGAGCGACCTTATTATAAACAATCTGCTCATTATCAAAGCTTGCCACGACTTCGCCCTCTGTGATTTCCTCAATTGGCTTATATCCGTTTGCTGTAAGCACTTCTGTGCCTTTCGCAAAGCACCCTGCCATTCCGACTAACAGCACGGGGATTTTCTGCGAAGCCATCACAATAAGATTATCCAACGCTTTGTGGCGTAGACCTTTAACGTCATGTAGCTTGCCGTCGTACTCGACTTTCATCGGCAGATTTTCTTTGATAGATTTCTCAGCGTTTTTTACCAGCTTTTTCAGCTCTGGTATTTCGTTGCTGATTTTATCATCGATTTTGTCTGAAACTGTTTTGTCAATTTCGTTTAAGAGGGTATTTAACCCAGAGAAGTTTGCCATATTTCCTACGTATCTCCATTTTAATTAAATAATGAAAGGTGCGACCGTTTGCAAGACGGCAGTTTTGCAGTGTTATTTAACCCTCTTTGAAGTTTTCTAGGCACACAGACAGTGCTATCAGAGTTTTATAGACAGCTGTGTCCTCTTTTTCACGCCCTTCTTTGTAAGCCTCAAAAGCGTTTTTGCCAACTTCTCTTGCAAAGAGAACAGCCTCAAGTCGGGACAGACCAAACACAGTCTCGGCAGTCATGGTAAGTACCGCTTTCATTTCTGCGACGTCTTTAATCTCAACCTCTTCTTTTTCGATAGTATCCGCGACCATCAAAACGCGTATAGCGGTCTTCATACTCCTACGGGTAAATGAGTTTTTGTCATGACTTTCTGTTATAGCCTCTGCTAACTCATCAGCTTTTTTTCGTAGTTCGGGTTCGCTATTTAACGCTCCCTCCAAACCTTTTGTGAGCTTCTCCAGAATGTCCAGTGCTTCCTCCTCTGGTGATTTCTCTCGTTTTTTAGTGGTTTTCTTAGGCATTGATTGCCCCCTTTCTGGTGATTATTTAATACATCTCTATTATAACTTAATCGTGCTTAAATTACAATACGTTTACAATACGTTTTTAGGTTTCAATGAAGTCTAGTTTGTAGTTTTCAAGAAACCTCTCTATCCTTGCGTTTCTCAATCTTTGCGCGGCGCGTCTGTATTGACTTTTCAACCGCTCTTTTAAGTACGCTCGGGTCATGAAAGCCAGTTTTTCTGCCACAGGCTTTGCCCCCTTTTCTACCTCTCTCACGAAGTGTCTCAGTATCGATTGCATTTTTAGCTCCTCTCTTAAAGTTCCAGCCTCTTTGCTTTCTTTCCTGATTTTTATTGTCTACGACCTCCATCTTCTTTGTCCTTTTCCAAATAATAGCCATAGGTGATTGCTGTGATTATGCTGATTAGTCCCAAAACAAAGGCAGTGGTGAGGACACCGACCATCCCTGCGTAAAGATAGACTAACCCCAATCCGCTGGCTATCGTCGTTATTACAATTGCTCTAAACATATCTTCCTCCTTATAAGTAAGACTACGTCGATTATACTACACTGCGTAAATGTCTATTTGCTCTCTCTGTTCCATAAGTCTGCTAAAACACATATCCCAACGCTGCCTATAAAGAACATAGCGCTAGTGATTGCTATTACAGCAACGTCTGGATAAGTCCCAAAGAGTATTGCTTTCCATAGCACTACAAGCCCTGGAAGTATCAACGTCAAGTATAGCCCTATGATTGCTAATAATATGCTAATTCCCATCAACATTTTACAAGAATACCCATATCATAAATCGTACTACCAGAGCCATGAACAGCGCCGTTACAAATATCGCTATTACCATCGCCAGGATTTCTCCGACTGCTTTACTAAATTTGTTAAACTTTTTCATGCTTCTTCCTTTTCCTTTCTTCTAAACCAATTTCGACACTTGTCGGAAATGGTTTTCTACAGGGTACGATTTGTACCCGATTAGTTTAATTTTGCCCAGTTTATTGACGTGTGGTAGGTCGTTGGTTAATGACTTTTACCTATTCAACAGCCTCCAAATCTTTAATAGCTTTCTCAACATCAGACTTTTTGTATTTTTTGCCATCTATTTCGATGGTAGGCTCTGGAGTGTCTAGCTTGACAAAACTATAGCCAAGTCTTTTAAGGTCATGGGCTGTATACCAAGAGTTTGCCTTGGTATATTCTCCATAATTACTTAACAGACAACAATCCCCTAACTTCGCTAAAATCTTTCTTGTACCAACGACATCCTTCAAAAAATCACCAACAGAAAAATCATCTAAAGTTTTCTCAACAGGCTCTAGCATTTCGTCCGTCCACCAAAAGTTATAGCCCTCAAGTTGATAAGCATTTGTATCTACAACGCTAATCGTAAACGTCTTACCACTTAAGCCTAAGGCTGCCCGCGCTCCTCTTGGATACGTGATATAGCCAAGATGAGTTTTTCTAATTCTGAGTAGCTATCTAAAGCCCCTCTCTTCATCTCTGCTAGAGTTTTGTCGTCAAACGTCTCCAGTATCTCGAACTGTCGGCGCTCTCGCTGCTCGTCTAGTGTTTCTCTAGGCGTTTCCATTCTATTCTCCCATGCTTTCTAAGGTGGCTCTGATATCACAACCTACCGTTATTATTAAATCGACTGCTTCCTCGTACATCTTTGGTGATAGATGCACGCGTTGAAAATCGACTTCTTGAGTATGTTGGTTGAATTGCATATAGTCAAACACTTGAGCTTCTGGGAATAGAACTTTATAAATCTTGTGTTGAATTCCGTTCGCATATGTAGATAATGGCGTTCTCCCCGTCTTGAAATCTACCAGGTGCATTTCCCCATCCACAAAATGGCAGAGGTCAACCCGACCTTTCAGCTTTAGCCAATCGGCGAGTTCTAACTCTCTTGTGAGTTCAGTACCCCATCTTTCCAAAGGCTCGCCTCCGAATATTTTCGGTAAACATCCTGTGTCTCTGACCTCTTGCTCCCATTCTTTGTGCTTGTCGATGCCGAACTGAGCTGCCTCGCTGGTTTCTCCCCAGTCTCCCTTTAGGGCTTTGAAGACGCCCTCGTAGTCTCCTGCGAGCCACCAGCTAATAAGTGAGTAACTAAGTTTAATGTTCATACGCTAGCCGTGTGAACGTTGTAGTTCCCGTCTTCATCTAACATGTTATTTTGCGCCAAGATACTGAAAGCCGACTCTACGGCTGACATTCCACCCGTAGCATAGACGCCATCGCCAATCTTATACCCGTACTGCCATACTACCTCTAGGGCAAAGTCAATCAACTCGTCGTTTAAGTCTCTTGTGTAGTCGTCAACCACCTGCTCAATGTCTTCAAGTGCCGATTTCTTAATCCTTTCATAGACCTCTGCCCCGTTTGGTTCATCCGCTTTAGGATTATAATCAGCTAATTTTCTAGCTGCAAGTCCTCTAAAATTGTTTTCTAGACATTGCTCTATTTCACTTTTTACGGTAGCTTTCATCTGCCCTCCTACTTCAATTTACTAATGCTGATTTTCTTTTGGCGTTTCACCTTTTCTATCCCGTCTGGCAACTTCCCGTCGTGGTTTTCCACATAGGCTGATACCAAATCGATATTCAGCGAGTAGGTCGTTTTCGTCTTGTAAAGCTCTGGCGGGGCTTTCTTTGGGTCAACCAGCTTGTACAAAGCTCCAAATGCCCGATACTCCACTTTGATTTTGTCGCCTCGCACTCCAGAGAAGTCTGGGTTCAGTTTCAAGCCGTTAGTTTCAAGATTTCCCTTGACTTGCTCAATGACGTTATCCAACTTGTCTTTGATTTCAAGCAGTTTCGCCAATTTGTCCTCAGCGTTTTTGTCAAAGACGAACTTGCCCCCATCTTTGGCGGTTATGACGATATCGTCTGTGTCGATTGTGATTATCATTCTGACATCTCCTTGAGGCGTTCCATTGCCTCTTTTTTCGCCTCCGCTTTGTCCTCATCTGAGGCTTGAGCGGGCGTGAAGTCCTCCACGATTTCAGCTTCCTCATAGACCTTGCCAAGGTTTGGAAACGCTGCCCGCAAGGCTTGAGCCTCGGCGCATTTCGCTAGCATGACTTCTGGGAACTTGCGGTACATTTGCCCTATAGCACTGTCCCCTGGGTAATAATCTTCCCACTGAGCTGAGCGTGAGGTCTTAATCGGTATACCGTCCACGACTTTTATGACAGTTACCGTGGCGGTGTTTGGCACTTTCTTGGCTTTGCCCCCGACTTTAACGGTTAGCCCCGCGTCGTAGTCGAACTTTGGCAATTCTGAGCCTCCGTATTTCCCCGACCTTTCAGCTACGGCTCGCATTCCGTCAATCCCTGTCTGAATTGTGAGTTTCCCGCCTCGGTAAATGGCGTAGATTTCTTTACGAGCTGGGTTCAACCCCGTGGCTTGGCAGGTCTGAGCATAGAAAATCATCTCTTCCATGCTTGGGTCTTTGCCTTTGCCCGCGAACAGCTGCTCTTGGATTAGCTTAAGCCACGCCTGCGGACTTGCGCCCTGCGGTGCGAACTTAGCTAATGATTGCACGTCCATTCTGGTGATTTCTCCTTTCTGGTGATTTGATATTACGTTATCAGTATACACCATCGTGCTTAAATTGTCAATGTCATCACCTTGTCCTACGTCTACTGCCAAAAAGCTCTGCTTTCTTCTGCTGGAACTTCTGGAAACCCTCGTTGTCCACTCTAGCACGGTCGCCCTGTGCCTCTGCTGCAATCGCCAAACGCTCTTGTGCTGGTTGGCTTACTTGAGACATTCTCGCAACTGTACCCTTGCTAAAATACTCGATTTTGCCGTTGGCGAGGGTTACTGGCACAAGCCCCAGTCTTTTTGCTAGCTCTTTGATACGGTTTGGGTCTTTCTGGGTGATGGTGTAGGTCTTGCCGTCATGAGTGGTTATCTGCCACATCAAAAGACCTCCTGCTCTTTGTTGTCTTCCCAAAGCCTGCTCATGATTTGTCTTGATTTCGTGTAAATGTCCAGGGCGTTACTGACTTGTGGCTTGTATTTTGTTTCCCAGCTGCTGTACCTGTCCCGCATAAACGTCAAATAATCAATACAGACCTGCTCTGTGTACGTCCTTTTCATCTCGGCTATCTTTGCCCTCACTACATTGTGATTTGCCACTGGTAATGACAGAGCTTTGATTACTTGGTAGTACAGCCTTGCAATTTCATCATCTTTTTCTTTTTTTAAGCTTCCATCAACCGCCGGGAGTTTATCTCCCGTAGTTGTGTTATCTTTTGTGTTATCTTTTGTGTTATCTTTATGAACGCGTTGAATTTTAACGGGTGCATCGCGTTGAATTTTAACGGGTGCAACGCGTTGAGTTTCACGTTGATGTGAATTACACTGCGTTGAACAGCTTGCTCCGAAGCCAAGATTAGACCACCGCACCATTCTGCTGAATTGTCGTTTTTGAGTGATATAGCCAAGAGACACCAGTTTACGACAGGAAGCCTGAAAAGTAGAGGTTCTTACGCCCGCAAGCTTCATCAGCTCTTCAGATTTTTTCCAGCAGCCTTTATCACCGAAACTAGCTATCTCGGCGTATAGTATTTTCTCAGCACCAGTCAATCTGTCATCTAGCAAGACCTCTTTTGGTATCCAGACACCAGTAAACTGCCGAGGTGGCTCGACAACTCTTTGATTTTCAAAATCGTACATAGATTTCCCCTATTCCACGAAAAAAGCCAGCCAGCCTGTAAAAAATTGATGTTTTGCGAACAGATTGGCTGACTAGCTCATTTCGTTCAACTTTTTACCGTCCATTCGCTCTTTGATTATAACGCCTATCGCTTCCAATGAAAATACCCGCTATTTCGCGTTCTAACGCCCTCTGCGGGGTTTTAGTGCGAAAGACGGGTATTTTTCCAGTTTCACATGTCGTGGCTCTCTAATCGCCTGTCAAGCCTGTCGCAGTAGTCTCCCAAAGCTTTAATCGCTCTGCTCAAGTTTTCAATCGTTGCGCACAAAGCTTGGATATTCTCTGCTGTACGCTCTTGAGCTTTCTCTTGTGTCTTGATTTTGTCCTCAAGTATCTCAATCTTGCCAATCAGCTTGCCCACTTCATAGTGAAGATTGAACACGCTTTCGTCATTTTGGACAGGTTTAGTGGTTTTATTCATACTTCAACTCCATTTCTGATAATCTAAATATCTCTTTTATCCATGCTGTGATGTATTCTTTCGTGCCACTCACACCAGCGGAGGCTTCCATACTGTTCTCCACGTCAGCTAGAATGACAGGCTCTTCCTCAAGATGATATACCTCTGGGTCGCCAGCTTTTCGCTTCTTGTCGTACCTCTCAAACGCCTCTGTAAGAGTGTTCACGACGCTTCCAGCTACCCAAAACCTGCCATCTTTAGTGATTTTCATGTACAAATCACGCTTGCTCATCTTTATACTTCTCCTCTTCTTCTAATTCGCGGTTATAACAACTCTCGCACACAGCGTAGCCCATACCGACATGATTATGGATAAAGCGGGAAGCGTACATGCCGCCAAAAGTAAACTGCACCCCGCACTCTGCACACGAAACTTTCTTGTCCAGCTCCACCAGCAGCACAGAGCCAGCTGGCAACAGATAATCATAGTATTTCCTAGTTTTACAGTGCCATTTTCTAGCCATCTTGTCGTTTCTCAAGATTTCGTCAAGCCCCATTCCCATTATTTTTCTGTCCCTTTCTTTAACAGTTTATTGTTCACTTTCTCGGTGATTTCCACTGGGTTTTTCCATTCTATCGACCAGAAGCCGTCTTAGATTTATCTTCCTCTTTGTGGTTCTTGGTGTTCTCCAGTTCCCTGCCCTCTATCAAGCCAAAGAACTCAGAGAATGACATAAAGCGCACCACCTTAATCATCTGTAAACCCCTCTGAGACCTCATCTAAGCCCTCCAGACGCTCTTTCAAGTCGTCAATGGGTATTTCATACAGAAACACCGCTTCATGGTTCACAGAGGGTCTCAGAGGGTATTTAACAGCGTCTTCCCCTCTGATATACAACGGGTTAGGATAGTACGGCTTGCCGTTATCTTTTCGGCAAGCCAAGATGCGTATCTCATTGACCAGCGCAAGCTTCTGAGGGTGGATTGCCACCACCAACCTGCCGTCAATTCTCAGAGGTGCTTTGAAGTAAATGACAGACCGCTCTTTCACCGCGTTAGGCATTCGGTTTTTGTCCTGTCTTGTTCTTCTTAGATTTACCTCTTTTACTGATAAGACCGCCCTTTTTACCAGCAACTTTGGCTCTCTCTCGTCCAGTTAAACCATCATCGCCGATTGCCTCGGAAGCAAAGCCGCCAGTCTTCCCGCGTTTGCCCCCAATCCTGCCGATATCACGGTAGAAGTTCGGGTTTCTTTTCAAGTTCGCGTCTCGGGCTTTCAACCCTCCTGTATGGTTTCCTGCCACCTTATTTATTCTCCTTTTCAGCCTTTTCAACAGCCATCTTTTTGAACTCAACTGCGAACTCTGCTGCTTGAGCCATCATCGCCACAGCCAAAACCGTCTTCAGTTGTTTTTTAGACAGATTGAAGTCTTTGCACAGCGCACGACCATCGATTAGCGGTGCTTTGTCTGAGTTCACCTCGCCATTCTCTTTATCAAAGACCAAGTATGCCTCAGGGCGTGTGTTACCAAAATCCCCAATCTGGAGCTTCTCCATTTCCTCTATGAAACGGCAAGCCAAAGCGCTACATTGCGCGCAGCTCATAGAATCAATCTCTGCGTGAATCTGTTTTTTCATAGCGTCCTCACCGCCTGTTAAAAGTTCCAGTATATCTTCTGGGGACATTCCTCTAAGATTACCAATCATGTGTTTTCAATCTTTCCAGTTCAACCTTGAACCATGATTTTAATTTAGTTAGTAAGTTAGTTAGTTTGGTCATCGCCGTAAATCCTTTCAGCGATTTTAGCGATTGTGGTAGCGTTCATTCTCGCCAAAGCATGTTTCTTGCGCTTCACCTCCAGCTTGACCGCAATTTTTTCTTTCAGTTCATCGCCAGACAGCCCCATATTCCTGTATTTCACGAGTAGTTTGTTATAGAGCTTTCCCTCGTCAAAGTACCAAGGTAGTCGCCACGACGACAGCACGGCGTTTACGAACTTTTCTTGTTTCGTGTCTGATTTTGGTTCTTGCATTTCTTCTCTCCTTTCTCAATCAATTCTTTAGATTTTATTAGGTTTATGAAGTGGTAGGTTTTCTCCTTTCTGTCCACGAAATAGACGTATTCTGGGTTAATCATGACAGCTTGTAAAGCGATTATTAAGTCGTCAACCGTGTAGTTTCTCGGAAGTATCACAGAACAGTTCCGCGACGGCTTTTGGTTGGCGCGCGGGACAGCTTCATTTTCCTCAACTCGACTTTGGATATCACATCAACCGTTTTCATTTATCCGATTACTCCCTCTTCACCTCGAGCTTGTCTCAGCAGAGCCTCAAGGAACAGTTGCGAGGCAGTTCGGTCGGAATGAAGATGTATCACCGCGTCTTTATTGTTTTCGATGATTGCCTTTGCCTTTTTCGCAGAGGCGGTTTTGACAGTGATTGCGATACCATTAGACAAGAACCGTATCTGGTAAAGCTCTTTGAAGTTTATTCTCTTGTCGCGCTTGACAAGCACCTCTTTTTTAAGACCTCCCACTGCCCGTATTTTAATTTTGTTTATCGAGACTTTTTTACCGTAGCTCATTTTCTTCTCCTTTTACGTTAGATTAGAGATTTGATTAGTGTTTGCCCTTTATTCAAAGAACAGTTGATTGATTGTGATAGCGTCCAGGAAGCCGTCAGAGACGATTTTAGCGCGTCTGTTGATTTCTTTGAGGATTTGTCGCATTTCTATTTTCAAAGCCGTAGGAGCGCTCACAAAGCTGTTGTAGCCCTCGTTCTCAAGCTCATCACGTATAATGTCGATGAGTTCAAACAGCTCCTCTTGAGTTAATTCGGTTATTGAGTGATTGTTATAGTAATTGTTCATTACCTTTGCCCCTTTCAGGTTATTAAAATGGTTATGTTATAAGTATAATCTAATTGTGCTTATGTTGTCAACTATTTTTTCAACAATTCTCCTTTTTTAGCTCATCAAGTTTGATATTCTTCTTAGCTTTCCAGGCAGCAGCCAGTTCGTCGGGAGTCTTGCTGTGGTATGCATAACCAGCGTCTTTGATTTTAAGGTCTCTCGCGTTATATTCCACGCCATCGATTGTCATAGTCTCACCGCCAGCGAGTAGCACAGATTCTAGGCGGTTCTTTTCGTCATAACCGATGGTCTTGATTAGCTTTTCATTGTGATAGATTTCGTATTTCTCTACAAACATTTTTAAGTTCTCCGTAGGTTAATTATTAGTTTAGTTGTTGGTTCTGTTAGCACTCGACCTCAACGCCGTGAAGAGCGTTTAGAACTTTCTCAAAATCCATCACCAAAACACGTTGCACGCGAGGGTGATTTTTCAAGTAATCGTACGCCATACGCTCTTGATATGTAAGTTGCCAGAGTTTCGTATAGCCCTCCTCCACCAACATAAAGTCCATACGAGTATACTCTTTAGTAAAGATTGGTGTAGAGCGTCGTTTGGTGTAGCGACCAGAGCCAGTAGTCCATTCAGAAGCAGTTTTGATGTAACCGCTCTGGGCAAACTCTCGGATGTTGTCAATGTCGCGTTTAGTAATTTTTTTAGTCGTTGTCATTTCGTTTATCCTCCGTATGAGTTTAAGTTTATATGTAACCGAATGGTTATGTTATAAGTATACATAACCGTGCTTACGTTGTCAATGGTTTTATGCTTATTTTTCTATATTTTTCTGTTTACCCCAGTTAGAGTTGTGGAAAACTCTCATAAAAAAAGAGACCCTCACCAGAAAAAGAAAAAGGGTCTCGTCGCGGAGTTTTCGGAAGCTACCGCTAGAAAGTAGCCACCGTCTTTATTTTAGCTAGTTTCGTATGACTTGTCCAGGAAATATTAGTCCGCGGTTGGCTATTCCGTTTTTATTAGCCAATCCCTGGGCATAGCCTGAGTCGCCATATAAGCCGTTTACAGAGCGATACCAGCCATTCTTGAGCGCAATACCGCCAAGAGTGTCCCCGCGCTTCACAACGTACGCTGATGAGCTTACAGAGGGTGCTACGGGTGTCTGGACACGTGGGTAAGTACTTGCTACACGTGAATTAACGGCTGCTTGCACTTCGGCTGGATTGTAGCCAGCGGCTTGCAACCGTGATACGCGGTCATTGCCGCTGCCGTACACACCACGCAAGACATCTGCAACAACTTGGTCGTTCACTGTTTTTGAGTTGGCTGCTGGAGCGGCTGGCGCGCTAGCAGTGCCATTCCAGATATTTGGACGATAGTAGCCGATAATCGAGTTGCGGTAGCCGCCCAAATCCATCAAATTAAACGCATTACCAACATAGATATTGCCACTGCCCTGGTTCTGTCCGAAAAACTTACCCTGATAATACATAGCGACGTGTCCGTACGTTCCACCGCCAAAGATTGCCCAGTCGCCATCTTTCATACCAGCCTGCCCAGCGTGCCATGTAAAGCCGAGTGCTTGGATTTCGCCGACCTGGTTAGCGTATCCACTCGCTCCACCAGTGCGGGTCGCCACCACGCGTCCTGAGAGGCTGAACATAAACTGCTTAAAGCCCGCCACACAGTTATGCACCTGGTGATTGTCTGCAATGTAAGTATGGTCGCCATCAGTTTCAATGTAGTACGTCTTCTCTTCATCTAGCATATCGTTATTAACAACAGATACTGTTGGTACGCCAGATATAAACGTTATCTGCTTACGTACCGGCTTCGTGTTCACATTAAGTTGCCATAAATCGTAGTTTGATTTGCCGAGGTTAGTTTCAGTACCAGCTCTCCGCACAAGCTGAATTGAAGCATTATAGCCGTTTTGCCAGGCAATCGCTTGCATTTGCGTGAGCAGTGTTTTAGAAGTTGATGAGACTACATAGTTATTGGCTCGCTTTTCATGACCATCAGCTTTTATATATCCCTCAAGTACTAATTTATTTTGCTCAGTCGAGAAGTTATATGGGAATTGCTTATCGTTTGAATACCTGCCAAGACTATCCAGTACCTTGCGTAGCTCATCTGACGGGCGGATAGTACCAGTCCAGGCTTTACCGTTAGAGTGTCTCGTCCAAGTAACATCTAAACCAAGACTGTCGATAAACGCTTTCTTTTCGTCATTTGAAGTGATACGAAAGCCATGTGCGTCGCTGTTTTTGTGGTAGTAGACTTTATCGCCGTCGCCCAACCAGTAACCCACCAAGCGTAATTCAGAATCGGTTAATCTAGAGCGTGTCCCTGACGCTGGGATAGTAACAGCTATACGGTCAAACTTTGAGATATCTTCAGTTTTAGTCCATGCGAATTTACCTTTGTATTTATCTGGGCTTGTTGCGAGGTCTCTCTGCAGATTGTCACTCTGGTGCTGAGACATTTTTACAGCCAGCACTGGGTGTTCACCAGACAACATCAAATCGCCAGCTGTAGTACGCATGCGATAGATTTTATTATCGCTTGTCCACAAATCTTTAACAGTATTAACTTTTATGCTGCTTGAGTTCATAACCTTGTCTCCAGTTCTTAGGTCGGTAACACGTTTAACGCTACCGTCTGCCATCTTGATTATAGCATATTTAGAGTGAGCCTGGAAACCGTAGCCCTCGTTAAAGCCTCGCCCGTTCATTGCGTTGACGAACGCCGCAGGACTTGATAGGTCGGTCTTGTAGTAGACGCCAGAACCCATCTGCGCTAATTCTTTGTCCACAGGGTCGCAACCTGAGCCTTTATCTTGCGGTACGTCTAGACCAAGCATGCCAGCAATCGCCGTTTCACGCTTTTTGGCTAGCTCACACAAGGCTTTTTCGGTAGACTTTGAGTATTTCGCCTTTGAGCCGTCCAGTGTGATACTGCCGTCCTCTGAGGGTTTGCCTATGATTAAAAACACAGATGATATGATGATAACGCTTGCGACTATCAATACATCTAGCCGATTGATAACGATTTCTTTCAGTTTGGAAGCTAATTTCTTCATGATTAAGCCTCCGTCTTGTCAGTTTCTTTTGCCTGTTTCTTGTCTTGGTTGTTCTTCTGGTTAGTAACACCAAGGAAGTAAACGTTCACACCACCAGCGACCAACAAAGCTGTCGCCGTCAATTGTTTCGCGATTGCCTGGAAGCCCCAGATATCACCAAGACCCTGGATAATGAACGCGCCGAACGCCAATAATCCTACTGCGATTGACAGTTTGCGAGTTGTCTTTTTTTCTAGTTCCATTTTTGTTCTCCTTTTGTTTTCTTTTTATTATGGTCTAAAAAACTTATCAAGTCCATAGCTTGACAGCACCATCATGACTAAGCCGATTACTACCACTGCGGTAACATTTTTGTAAATCCGCTTTTCTGTCCCCTCGATGGTGTCTAACCTGTCCTCGTGGTCATTGATTTTACTGTTTAGAAACTCATGTTCTTTAGCATGCAGTTCCACATAAGCCTGTAAAGACTGAGGCGTTACCATCTGCATTTCTGCGATTGCTTTCTCTAATTTCGTCATTCTCTGAGCTAAGCTCAAAAGCCCCTCCGAAAGTACTGCCACTTTCTTGTCAATCTCATGAAGCAGCTCTGTATTTGTCTGTTTTGCCATTTTGTCCTCTTTTTCTTTTTGTTTCTCTTCCTTTTATCTTACTCCATCTCCGCGATTAAGCGCATAGAGAACCTACTCTGTGTTGCCAGTCCTCCATAGTTTCGGCTTTCTGAACAGTACGCGCGCACGTCTATTATGTCTCCCTTTTTAAGCTTTACATCAAACGTGTGAGACAGACGAACCAGAGTAAGTGCGTTGCCACTTCCAGCGAAACGGCTCATTTCCTCTAGCATTGCTCCGTTCTTGTACACCATAGCTGTCGCCGTAGCAGCAGCATTATAGCCTGCCGACGTTATTGCCACTTTGGCAGAGACAGTATAGATACCGTCTTGGGGAACAACTGCTTGGTGGCTTGAAGTATTAAACATGCCGACGGTGTCGTACTCCGTCTTGTTGTAGTTAACGACGTAAACACCTCCGCCTTGAAGATTATCCCAAGCAGACGTGGTAGCTGCGAACATAGGGAACTTTGTCGTGTTAATTGCTGACGGGGTAACAGCTCCAACTGCCAATTTATCGCTGTGGATAGACTTATCTGCCAAGTATTCCGCATTAAGAGGGAAGCCCACTAGCTTTCTCATGTCTATAATCATTGGCTGAGCAAGCGACGTAGCATTAGCACCAACACGAACTCGACCAAGAATGATATAAGGGTTGGTCGCACCCACTCCGGACTGAATGACTGAAGCAGGCGGGTCTTGCGGTGAAGCTGCTGGCGTCCCAGCAATCTCTTTAATCTTGAAAATGCCGTTGATATTGTCCACAACTGTAGTTGTCGGTGTTACGGATTTGTCTATATAGCCGACAATCAGTGAGTTTCGTGGTAGAGATGGTGAGGCTGCCGCTAGAGTTATAGTCTCATCTGCGTCTGCTTGAACCATGTGTCCGTAGCCCAGCCCAGTGTCGATATTGCCTGTGCCAGCTTTTACGACCACTTTAAGTCCCGTTCCGCCAGAGACTGTAACATTTAACCCATTCGCGACTGAAGTGCCGTACATGGCGTTTATAAAGGCTGAGAGGGCTGCTTGTGAGTGCCTACCCCCGTTCATATTGAATACTTTTCGTGTCATTTTTGTTCTCCTTTTCTTTTCTCTATCATATCAGCGTCAAGCTGCCCTTTCCAGTAGATAACGCGTAAAACTTTATTCTGTGCGTCGTCTGCTTATCTCCTGCTGACAGTGTAAGTTTCACGGCGAAGTCTTGATAGTCTTGCGAGGTTGACGGCTTTCTAAGTATGAGAATATCTGGTACTGGCGGGTACTGCGATGAGGTCTTGACTTCGTGGTTTTCGGCGATTTTGAAACAGGCTGGCTGCTTTCCGTCTCGTGTCTTCTCTGGGGTAAATCTGGCAATGTAGTTGTATTGTTGTCCAAACGCACCAGCTGGCAAGGTGATTTCTACGTCCCACACTTTCATGGTTTGCGACTTGAACGTCCGCACCGCGTCTGAGCCTACAATCTGATTGCCCTTTAGCTCGTTAAAATCCATCTCAAGCTCTTTGATAATGGATATCAAGTCATTATCTTCGTTTAATCTGCTCATCTTTCAATACCTCTCTGCCCAAATTGTAACAGGGGCGTTAGCCGTTACCGTAGCCCTGATGTTAAACGTATAACCTGTGGCTGGATTACCGAAAACAGGCACGAACCAAGCCATGAAGTCCGCGCCGTACCTAGTAGGGTCTAATGGGAATGAAAACGGATAAGTATCCACTTCCGTAGCTCGGTCAATCTCAATCGCTATGTCTGCTACTAGGTCTATCCCCTCTGATTGAACGTAAAATATGGCAGCTCCCCATTTACTACCAGGGATTTGTCCGTTCTTGTCGCACGTAACAGAGATGTCCCAAGGCTTATCCGACCTCTGAGGGTACGTCATAATCTGGTTTGAGCCTATGAACTGTCGGTTCTTCAGTTCGTCCCTTTCTCTTAGTAAAACGCGTAGACGTTCTATCAAACTGTTGTCGTTTCTATAAATCATCTTCCCCTCCTAAAAATTACGGTAGCTTTTTACCATCATCCTCAATGAACCTTTATCCGTACTTCTCACAAAGAACCGAAACTTCAAGCTTATACCTTGTCCTGGAGGCGTCTTCCAGTAAAACGACGATTTCCACCTGTACACTGGTTTCTGTAAAGAATAGTTGGTCAAATCGTTTTGGTAGTTCAATTTACTGTTAGCCAGCAGGGAAGCCTCGCCAGCAGAAGCAATCATACAAATCCCGAAGCTCGGGTTGTAAGCTGGTTGTAGCCTTGCAGAGTTGTTCAGCAGGGCGTCCAGATATGGGATTACTATAGGGTTGTTTTGGTTGAGCGGGCGGAACTCGCAAGTAACGTCTATGTTGTTTAGAAAGCCAATCGCTGTCGCTGGCAGATTGACAGTATCAGTGGTGGTTACCGCTCCGTTAAAATCTGTGTACTCGAAAAATTGCCAGTCTGTATCCTTTGGGTTTAGATACGTTTTTACCCCTGATTTGTTAGAGGTTGGCTGAGGTGTTATCTTGAGGTCTATCAATTTAGCCTCCAGGGCAGCAATTCGCCTCTGCAAGTGCATTTCCTGCATATCGTTTAGCCTGTTCACTACCCCTCCTCTTGCTGTGCAATGATGTCGTCTATGTTGATGTCGTCGAACGTGATATCGACTGTCTCTGCGTCGTTATCATCGACCGAACACTCAATCTTTTCAATCCTGTAATAACCCTTAATGTGAGATAGAGATTTGAAACCTCCTAGCTCTGCATAAATCGTGTCGCCTATTCCTACGTCATTGAGGTCTAATATCCCATCATGAACTGTGAACGACGGAAGCTCTCGCGGGTCTTTCACGGCTTGAAGCACGCCATTCACGTGTTCTTGTAAGGTGGACAGTCTCTCGACTGAATTATACGTAACGACTTTCTCTCGACGGTAGAACTCTTGCATAGAATGATAATCGCGTGAGAACGCTTGTACGGCGTCGTCTCCGTTCCCTGAACCGAAACCTTGAATAAAGTTGAAAAGCGTGTCTCCGCGCCTCTCAAAGGCAAATGAGTCTACATTTTCTGGGTACACCAATCGAATATCTGGTCGGTAATTCCCCAAAGCCTCGTATGAGTGGAAAGTCTTGTCCGCGTCGAACTTGATGTCAGGTCCTTTAATCACGTTGGTCATTTGCTGGATAAAGTCCTTGACGTTCTTCTTCGTGAAATGTCGGTCTCGCTTCATTCCTTGAGCTACGTTTCCTTTTTTAATCCCAAAATTACTCCCAGTCTTAGCTTGCACTTGCTCAATCACGCCCCACAGGATATCACCTTGCCAAGTATTGTCGTAGTCAATCGTTAAATACTGGTCTTTCAGATAGTTTAAGTAACCCGTGCAAGATACGGTCAATTTTACGGAAGCCCCATCTGGTGAATAACCAAACTTGATAATATTAGCTCCGAATAAATACTTGCCCTCTCGCTTTACTCTAATATCTGTGGACAGAATGTCCATAAATGAAAACGGATTGTCTATCACGCCAATCTTCTCTATATATTCCTCGTATTCTGCTAAGTCTATATCGAACTCTAAGACTTCGTGGGCGTTTCTCTGCATAACCCACTTCACGTTAGAACACAGATGACGGATATCGCCTAGTAAGATACCGTTCTTGCTCCATACTTCAATTTCGTATCTCCTCATCTTAAATACCTAAGAACCCTGACTGGTATCGAACCTCAGCTTTTGTATTCTCTGAACCTATGTCGCTTTGCACTTCCATTATGTTCATTCCTGGGATAAGTCCGAAGAACGTCGAACCCTCGTACTGCAACGCGTAGACGTTCAATCCATTGTGGGTGATAGTCTTATTTCGCATGTCGATTATCAGCTTGTCTCCATCTAGCACTGTAACCATCACCTGCATAAACTTGTTCGTGGTGCGGTTGATTATCTTAGGGTTAGTCGCTGGGGTAGTGATAGTGATAATAGGGTAGACTATTTCGTTTCCCGAGTTGGTTACGACAGACGGCTCGCTGCCCGCTGAGATATCGAATGGAATATCAAATGGAATATCGAAGCCTCCGTCTATTGTCTTGCTGATGACGGCTAGTAATTCTCCAGATGAGTTGTCATAGAATAGAGGGTCTTCCGATAATAAATCAATCTTCCACTTGGCTATGTTTAATTCTCGTTGAATAGGCATTTGGTTAGCCATAACAAACACTTCAGTGGCGAACTCCATACCAGCATAAGTGATGATACGAAGCTTTAATCTTTTCCTCTGTAGCACACTCACAAGCTCTCTGCGCTTGTTTTCCACGTCGATTGGTTCACCACCAAAGATACGACCCTGAAAGCTGATATAGCGCCCCTCATACAGTTGTCGGGACACCCACGAACCGTCTCTACCCTGGTTCACACCAGTGGCGGAGCGAATGTTTGGCAATCCTGACACGCCCTCAATCGGCTCGTCTAAGTACATAAGGTTCTCTGCACTGTTCAGTTCAAAATCATCTAAGTATACTCTCATATTCCCCCTCCTTTTCCGTTCTATGCTTGGCTTACTAGATATCCAATCCTTGACGCTAACTGATATGCGTCGGTGTCTTTATATATCTTTGCGTCTATGTTGATATTGATGTCGCCTCTCTTCTGATTATTCTCCAGATGGCGCGCTGTGCGCTCGGCTGGCATAACCTTAGCACCTCTCGGCAGAGTAACCATCTCAGGTCCGTTTTCACCGACCAGATATCGACCGCCCTCAGCGTGTTCTGTACCTTTTGCCAATCGCTTAAAGTGAACTTCGGGAACTCTCGGGATATGAACTCCTGGAATGTGGTTGATAATCCCAGCTGCACCGTTGATTAAACCGATGAAGCCGTTGATAGAACCCTCAGCCTTATCAATCAGCCAGTTGATAGCACCCTTTACCGCACCTGAGATAGCGTCTCCCACCATCTTACCGATGTCTTTGAACTTAGAGACAATCGTATTCCACATGTTTCCGAAGAACTCTCCGACAGGCGCAAAAATACGCTTTATGCCCTCCCAAGCTTCTCTGAACCTGTCTCCGAACCAAGTTCCGACAACCTGGAATATACCGACCACCTTATTCCAAACGTCCCCAAAGAACCCAGCTGCCGCGTTCCAAACATCGCAAACGGCAGTCCAAGCCTGGCTAAACATGTCTGAGAAGAACTGCACCACAGGGGTAAAGATAGCAACAATAGTGTCCCACACCCCTCTAAAGAAGTCCGCGAACCACGTTGCTACACCACTGAAGAATGCGGATATCTCGTCCCATTTCGAAATGATGAACCCAAGCAAGAGAGAGAACGGGAAGAACAGCACGGCTAGCACTGTCAGTCCCCATTCTTTAATCCAATTCACAACCCCGTTGAATACATTCTTAAACCCTTCTACGAAGCCGTCCACAGCATTTTTAATTCCGTCCCAAACGCCTATGAAGAAGTTTCTGAACCCCTCAACGTTATTCCACAACCAAATAAACCCAGCAACTAGCGCTGTAACGGCGATGATTGTCGCACCTATAGGGTTAGTCGCGAATGCAATTCCCAACTTCACGACCTGGATTGTTGCTTTCTTGACTGCCCCAGCTATCACGCCGAACGCAGTGCCGATTTTCGCCGAAGTAACCCCCTGAGAAGCGCCTGTAATACCCTCCATGCCTAACTTAAATCCATCAGCCGCGGTCTGGCAACTCAAAAATGCCCCGTGTAAGCCCTTTATAACGCCTGTAACGGTGTTTATAGTCTTGAGACCCAATGCTGCCGCCTTTAACGCTACAAACGCTCCAGCGGCGATTTTAGCGGCTAACACGACCTTGTCAAAGTTCTCGCTTAACCATTTAAGAGCGTCAAGTATTTTCGGTATGACTTCCTCTGCTAGTTTTGCCAACTGGTCGCCCAGGTCTTTCATCGCCTGTTTCATCTCGGGCTTGCTCATCTCTGTGGTCAAGTCGCGGATTAAGTTCATCAATCTGTCGCCAGCTCCGCCCTCAATAAACTTATTTGTGTTTGCGTCCACGCCCAAAATCTGCATACCTAGGTTACGAAAAGCAGACTGCACACGGATTAAAGCGCCGTCGATGGTGTTAGCCCGTCCCTCCAAGAGACTGTCTGGCAAGGCTTTGTCTAAGGCTTTGAACAACTCTTCACTGCTGATTTTCGTGCTACGAAGTGATTTATCAAGACCGATACCTCTCTCGACAAGCATGTCAAAAGTAACCGCGTCGAGATTTCCAGTCGCAGCAACGCGCCCAAGAATTGACGATAATTCCTGAAACGTCGTTTTGCCCAAAGATACGCCCTTGGACAGGATTTTCACCTTATCGACTAACGTGCTTGTTTCCTGACCGTACATCTTTAAGGTAGAAGCAGCCGCGAATAAGTCCGAACGATTGAACAAGACACCAGTGTCGCTTTTCGCGTATTTCACCAAATCCTGTAAGACTTTATTGACGGCGTTCCCGTCTTTTTCATAGGCTTTCAGTGCATATGAGGCGTTCTCCACATTCCTTACTTGCTCAAAGGCTGCCTTGCCCATCGCTAAGAACCCAGCTGAACCCGTAACCGCCACACCTGCTATACCCTTTAAGAATGAACCAACCTTTGACGCTGCCCCGTCTAGTCCTGTTGCCATTCTCGACAGTCCCGATTGAGTGTTTGTCAGAAAATCACGGAAAGACTTATGAGCATTGCCAGCCGCGGCTTGTTGACGCTTAAAACTCGCCTCCACCTCGTTAGTAGCTGATTTAGAGGCAGCCGCCAACTTGGCAAAGACTTCTGAAGCACTGTCGTGTGCTGAGATGATGATTTTAACGCTGTTGTTACTTGCCATGTTTGTTCTCTTTTTGTTCTCTTTTATCGCTGTTTCTGTTCAGCTCTCTTTTGTTCTAGTTTATCACGCTCATCTTGCAGCTTCCAGATATATAAAGCCCGCTCCACTTCTTCATATGGCTCTTCCAAATACTCCTGATACGACAATCCAAGGCGCTCTCGATAGGTTACGCCCTGGATTTCCTGTGCAAACTCTTGAGGGATTTGAACGCCTCTTAGGATAGCGCTCCTGTAACGGCTGCGACGCTCGTTGGCTCTAGTGCGCCGCTCTGAGCCGTCGCTGAAGCTTTTGGGTCAAAGTCTTTTCCTACTAAGACAGAGAAAATCTCGGTAACTACTACGAATGGTAGTTCATCGATGTCTTCCACTTGCATGTCCACCAACTCTTTGCCAGTTTCGGTCTCAATATAGACCTTGCCTCGCACAAACTTCTTCTTAGCCCACTCTAGCGTTTGAGCGGACAGTTGAGCTTTGTCTGCCTCGTCAATGTTTGAGTTGGCGAACTCTGCCATGTCTTTGGTCAGCATTGGCGAGACGATGACGTAAGCTCCGTCCCAGCCGTCAATTAGTTTGCCGATGTCTACTTTCTTGTTAAGCGCTAAACGTCCCATATTCCTCCTTATTCTTTAAGCGTTGTAGTCTGCTTTAGTGTTGGTCAAGATTGCCTCGATTGCTTTGCCCTTGGTTGCGTCCAATTCAATGCTGAACGACAACGTCTGTTCAATGACTGCGTCTAGGTCGTTTGACGTACTCCATTCACTTACACGAACCTTTGGTGCTTTAATCTTCAAGCCTGGGTGCGATTTCGTACCAATCTGCACCTGCTTGTTCTCGATGTTCACTTCCATAGCTTGAGCGGTGTTGTTGTAGTACTTATTCTCCCAATCCTGGTTGGTGTAAATCAGCACCATTTCACCTGTAAGCTCGTATGCGCCTGTATGGATGTCTGTGATGTCGATAGAATCGTTGCATGCTAGGTATGTAGTTGCGTTGCGATTCAGCGTCATTTTGAAGCTCTTACATGCCACTGGAGCTGCGGTTGCCAGTCCTGCCTCATCGTTTGCCATCTTTACAGACAGGTTACGGCTGGTGAACTCGTTTTCCTCGATAAATGCTACGGTGTTTGAGGTGTCTGTACCCATTTTTGCCAAGATATCGCAGTTCACTTTCACCCAGTCGCCAGCTTCCACGGACAGTTCCATCTGGCTCAAAGTACCAAGGGCGTGGCGACGGTCAGAGTTAGGGTCTTTCCGTGCAATGGTCATAGTCGGCGGCGTTTGTAGCTGATTGACAGTAAATGAGTGTTCATACACGGTAGCGTCGTCCGCTTTCTTCTTTGAACTCACCGTGCCAAAGATGTTAGCTAATAAATAACCAACACCGATGTCGGTTACCTTACCCTCTAACTGCCCCTCTGCCCACTGAGACACGATTGCTGAGTCGTTAATCTTCTCAACGCGTCCCATCGCACTTTCGTTTTGAATAGCCGTGGTTTTACGTCCAAAGCTCAATGATAAATGCCTAAACCAATAGCTTGGTGCTACCGCTGTGCCTCGGGTGGTTTCAGTTCCTACACCGACTGATACTCGCCTACCAATAAACTCTGCCATTACTTGTTCTCCTTTTGTTCGTTTTTATCTTCTTGAATTGCTTGTTCTAAGCTCTCTGCTTCCACTACTTTGCCACTCTCTGGCATAAAGTATTTCCGTTTAGGTGTGATTACTTCTTGTGGGATATCTTTCTTTTTCTTTTCGTCCATGTTTTTCTCTTTCCTTTTCTTTATTCTTATCTTACTACACTTTGCGGGAATATTTAACAGTCACGGTCATTCTGAATATCAGGTTAATGCCGTTGTTCATCTCTAGTAACTCGTAACCGCCATACGTAACCTGTGTCTGTAGCACGTTCACCAGGTTCTCCCAGTCATACTCTTGGAGTTTGTCCATAATGAGGTCTTGTAGGTCATACATAGTGTTGTACGCCTCCTCCTCGCTCTCTGGAGTTTCTGTCATCTCTATGTGGGTTAAGAGGGTGAACTTTGCCATTCTCTCGTCGCTACGGTTAGTCTCGGTCTCATTGTCTACATCATCTGGTAGGACACGGATTGAGGGATAAGCCTCGAACACTTGGAAGCTCGAACCTGCTACTTCTTGTATCTCTGTGCCGTTCTCTGTTGGTTTGAGGGTTTTCAAGGCTCGTATGAGTGAGTTCTTGATATCTTTGGTTATGAACTGCATGTTTCTCCTTTCACAATATCTTTTCTATAATCCTATTCATTCCACGGTTAAAGTCGTCTAGTACTTCGCCGTCTACGTCTAATAACGTCCTCTTAAGGTACGGGTGCGGTCTCGTTCCTTTTTTGGCAATCGCTCGCTGCATTGCGTAGGGATTGATACCTTTCATTCTCGACCATTGATACAGGGGCGTTCCTCTCTTTACGGACACCCAGTGCGGTTTCGTTCCGTACTCATGAGGGGCAGCGTGTTTTGCTGCTGGATACACTGATATGGTTAAAAAGTTCTCGAATGAGTACCTGATTGACTTCCTGAGTTCTCCCGAAACGCCTACATTCACTCTCCTGCGCATAATCCCCTGTGTTTGGATACCAGCGCGCTCTAACATTGAGTGCGTTCCCTGCTTAATAGTGTCTGGGGCGCGTTTTAAGGCTGTCTGAAAGGCTCTGTCGTCAATCTTGACCCGCATATCATTTTCCCTCTGTGGACGTACAGGCAAGCTCTAAATGGCTTACAGGGGGTTGGTTCACATACCGCTTAATCCCCTGCACGTACATCGTCATGCCTATCACTTCCAGCTTGTCGCCCGACTTCACGTCTGCGTTCACGTCGCAGTACACCGTATAAGCCTGCCCTATCTCGTATCCATTCGCCACTGCGTCTTTGTCAGACATGGGCTGGGCTAGGCATTTAATCACACTCACAGGATTATCACCGTACTTTCTGGATATTCCCGTCCCCACCTGGGTCTTCCTAAAGACTTTCGCGCTGTGGTTCAGCAACAACATCACACTCTCCTTAGTCGATACGCGTTCAATATCATCGCCACGCTTCCCTGCTCGCCCACACCAGAGCCGCTCTGAGCGCCGCTAGATGTATTCCCTGTACCAGAACCGTAAGTTATGGAATAACCGCCTGTGGAGGCACTAGAAATGGTCTTAGAGCCATTCTTGTTGCTCAGGTTGTCCTCAATCATCTGAGAAGCTGCTAATAATACGTCCATCGGCACTTCTCCGTCGTCATACTGTGTTGTATATTTCACCTTTACTTGGTCATAATCCCCACGGTCGCCCTTGAACGACGTCCCCACTGTACTTAGCACAATTCGTCCCTGAGAGTTCCAGCTAAACTCTTTTAATTTCGTTCCTCGCACTTCCACGCATTCTATCGACTTAATGTCCACATGAGGTAGAAACACCACAGGGTCATAGTCCAGTGTTACTTCAAAAGTCTTCTTGTCTCCGAACACCCGTCCAGTATAGCCCTCAATCCACCTATTCACTGCCTCCACGTGCAACTGCATACGTTTTTTCTCTTCCGCAGAGAATGTCTTTCCAGTAATTTGTTCTAACTTCTCTACCGTGATTGCTCCCATATGTCATTACCACCTTTCCTGGGTTACTTTTCCTCTGATTATAGCAGTTTCTTCACTGTTTCTGCCACACAAAAAACTGCCCGCAATGGACAGTTTTCTGCTCGGTGAGTTTCCTCACTATTTCTTTTCTGCTGCTTTCTCTTCAGCTTTCACCTCAACATACGGCGTAGCGATATCGCGTGCTTCTGCTGCTTCATCGACGCGTGCTTTCTCACGACCGTCCAGCTTCACCACATCGCCCTTACAGTATGGGTAGATATCGACATTGAACTTTACCAACATAGCTTTCTCCTCTCTTACCTTACTACTTACCTACTATTTAACCTTGGTCAACTTAGCAAAGGCTTCGCTCATGATTGGTAAACCAGCCACTCTCTTGAAGATAACCAGAGACATCTTGTCGCTCTCAAGGTCTGTGCCAGTCGTACCAAACTTGATACGGGTAGCTTCACGGTCGCCGATGAGGTAGTTCTTAAAGTCGCCGAACCACACCTCGGTTTCGTTAGTACCAGTACCCAAGTTCTCTGGGATTTCAGAGACTTCATATACTGGTCGTCCTAACAGAGTAGCAGGTGTACCCTCGGTCAAGCTTGGCAAGTAGATTGGGCGACCTGTGTTGTCTTTCAAGGTCATAATCAATCCAAGTGCCTTAGTGCTTACGACGAAGACTGAGTTTGCACGGTACGCTGCGTTCACTTTCAAGGTCAACTTCACTAAGTCGTCCCAAGCCAGTGCCGCGCCCGCCTGTGCCAGTTCAGCAGGGGTAATTTTTGAGCTGCGGAAGCCAAACGGCTTGTTAGTACCATCACCGCCAACGAATGCTGCGTTTTCATTGATAGCCAAGCTCAGTGCGAAGCGGTCAGCCACAAAACTCTGAAGACTTGGAGTAGTAGCTGTGTCAACCAAGCTCTCGTGGGTAAACTTGCCAAAGCCACCCAGCTTGTGAGCTTTCATCTTAGCAATGTCAAAGGTCTGCTTGCTCTCCGTTGGGGCAACACCCTCACCTACCCAGTAAGTGGTTGGCAACGTACCCTCAAGCGGCAGAGTTAAGTCTGCTGGCATGTTCGACAGAACCGTCGCGATTTGGCGGATAGGGCTTAATACACGGAGCTTCTCACGAATCTGAGTGTCCAAAGTCGTCGGGACAAGGTATCCACCGTCTGCGTCAGTGCCAACGCTCTGTCCTTTAGCTTTGTAGTCTTTCTCGAACTCTTCGTTCAAAGCTTTCAGTTCCGCAATATCTTTGTTTGCCAAAGCCTTGTAGAAACGGCTGTTCAAGTCTTTCTCGCGGTCTGCTTCTTTGGTTTCCTCACCTTTACCCACGACTGCGTTTTTTGCGGCTGCTGCTGCTGCTTCTTTAGCCTTTTTAGCTGCCAGCTCTTTAATGGTCATTCCCATTGTCTTTTCCTTTCTTTCTGTTTTCCTATTTTTCTTGCTCTTCCTTGAGGGCTTTCTCAAACTCTTTCGCAAACTCTTCCTCTTGCTCCGGAGTTAGCTCGGTGTCCTCATCTACCTCATCAGCACCAGAGTGGTCGTTCTCGCCCTCTTTAGCTGTTTCAGCTTCTGATTTCGCCTGCTTTTCGCCGTCTTGGTTTTCGCTATTATCGCTTTCACTGTCGCTGTCTTCGTTGTCCTCTGCACCGACCTTGTCAGCGATTGCGTCTAGTTTTTCAATAACTGGGGCAAACGCCTCATTGAATGCTGTACTCATTGCCTCTGCGATTTTCTGAATGTCTTCGTCGCTCATTGTTTTTGTTTTCCTTTCTTGTTCTTCTTTATTTTTATCACTATCTAACTCTTCTTGCAACAGTTGCGCCTCTTTGTTCATAGAATCAATCATGAACCGTGCGTCTTTACGTGAAATAGTACCCTCTTTGAATGCTAACGCTACCGCACGTGGATTGGCAGGAATAGGCACGATAGAGAACTCCAGGAGTTCATTATCGGCTAGAATATCTTTCTTGTCATCGCTCGTCTTAAAGGTCTTAGGTATGAAGCCCACAGACACGGTACGAAGAATACCAGCTTTAATCTGGTTAAACACCATGTCAGCTTTCGGGTTTAGTCCCTCTTCACTGAACTTCACGGTAGATGTGGTGCGTGTTACATCGTCGTCGCCTTTCTCTGTCTCTAATCCCAGTGACGTTCCTAGGACGTTCTCTGGTTCTGATGGGTTGTGTCCCCATAAGACTATCGGGTTGTTCTCGTAGTTACCTGTGTCCCAGCTCTGCTCGACTATCTCGTCCATACGGTCAACTTGGTCGTCAGAGATGATAAACTGAGCCGTTCGCTCTTTCTCGTTGACAGAGACTGATTTTGAGGTGAATAGTTTGGTGATTTTTCTCATATTTGTTTCCGTTCGTTTTTTGTTCTCTTTCGTTCCTTTTCTTACGTTTATGATACTACAAATCTTTCATCACGGGTAGTAGCACACAGCGACACCTCACATGTAGCGGTTGGTGGGCGATATCCTCATAGTTAAAGTTCAATACGGCGTCGCTCTTGTTCTCTCTCGGCACTACCATACTGTCCCCCTTGTTATAGAAATTGTCGTCAATTGAGACTGTCCTGTTGTGCATAGTCCCGCAAAACTTGCACACTCGTTCGTCTTTTGATGTGTACCAGCGTTTGGCGGTTACTTGTCCCGACTGCTTCCACGCTTCCACATCTGCAAAGCCCTGGCTTCTCGTGGTCTCGCTCTCTGCTATCTTGTAGGCTCGGTCTTGTGCTGCGTATCCGAATATCTGATTTACTTTCTCAGTTAATTCATGGAGACTGTCCCCGTTCATCATTCCCTGAGACAATGCTGCCCGTATCTGCTTCTTGGTCTCCTCGGTGATGGTGGTGGAGGCTTTCAGCGGCTCGGTCTCCAAGAACCTCTGTATCCTGAGACTGATTGGGTCGAATAGGATATCGTCGTTCAGATTGAGTGCGTCCAGTGCGTCTTTCCCCGTCTCCTCGATTATCATGGCGTATATCCGTTTCATTGTCGCTGCAAACTCTGATTGGTACTTCTCCCAGTCTGCCATGTCGTCCAGCATTTCCTTTTTTTGCTTCTGTGAGGCTGTAGGATACGTTTTGAGGGCGTTCTGCAACCATTTCAACACATCTTCCCTCTGTGCGTTAAACATCGCCTTAGAGGCTCTTAGAATGAGGTTCTCGTACTGTCTCGCCTGTCGGGTGTACAAGACGGATTTCGCCTCGCCTATTGCTTCCAGCTCGTCCTCATCTTTTTTTTGGCTCTTCTCACCCTCCTCTGTTGGGGTTTCGCTCTCTTGTGGGGCTTCCGTCTCTGGTTTTACTATGTCTGTCAACATGTCAATCGGCACTTCGTTCAAAGGTCGATACAGAACCGCTCCTGCTCCATTCTCTAACGGTGGCAGTCCTCGCTTCTCTCTCACTTCATCAATCGTCAACCACTTGTTCACTCCTTGAGCGTCCTCTGCTAACTCCTGGGCTTTGTCTTCTGGGATTGGGTTCACAAAGTCAATCTCTAGTGCTGGGTCGTATTTCTCCACCAGCTCAACGTTCAATAACTCTTTCAGTCCTCTCACTCGTGGCAACACCACGCGCTTTGCCATGGTGTAGTCTTGAGCTTCAGCGTTGGCTCGGTTCACATCTTCGGTCATCCCTACGATAGACGGTGAGGTTCTGAACATAGCGAATATCTCGTCTTTGGAGAACTTCCGTGATTCTAGGAAGTCTAGGTCTTGCTGGTTAAGAGAGTACGGCACTAACTTAGCTCCACCCTCCAGGATAATCTGCTTAAAGGCGTTATCACTGCCCGCATGAGCCTCGTCCATTTGCTTGCTTAATCTTTGGTAGACTTCATCGGTCATTACGTCTGGTACTTCTAGTACAGCTGATGGTCGTGCTGCGTTGGCGAATAATCCCCTGTTCCACTCTCGCATTCGGTAGTCCGTGTCTAACGCCATGGCTGAAGCTTTGATGATACTTCTACCTTGATACGGATTGTCTGGGTCTGGGTTAATATCTCGGATAAAGCAATCAAGAGGGATATCGTGTCCTAGGAAGTTCACCACACTGTCTTCTCGGCTGTCCCCCAGTTTCAAGTTTGCTAGGTGAGACGGTACAACGTGTAAGGCATGTGGTAACTGGTCAGAGGCAACATCCATGATTTCCCCGTTCCGCATTTTCAGAATGTAGGCTTCTCCTGTGAGGTTCATGTATTGATAGTACAAGCTCCAGAACTGTGAGCCTCTGAGCCAGCCGTTCGGTCTCTTCAGTAAGTCTAGGATTTCGTGGTCAAAGATTTCCTCTCGGTCGCCATTCTTTCTCTTTTTGTATAGTTTCAACTCCACTGAGGCACACTCTTCTGATATCGCACTGTTGGCAGCAAACACCCAGCCTATGTTAGCTCTCAATTGTGAGCGTTTTGATGAGTAGTTGTTCATACGTGAGCTTCCACTGGTGAAGTCTCCAGTCAAGTATTTGTCCAGGTCAATGTGAGGTACGTCTTGGAACGCTGTCCCCCCTATTAAGTTCTTTATCACTCTTCGCATTCTCATCGTTCGTTTCCCTTTTTATTTTCCCTTATTTTCATCTTTCATCTCTCATTATAAATCACAAAACTCTTATCTGGTATTCCCTTTGTTTCTCTTGCCATAGTGCTAGTGCATTACTCCAGAAACTGTCTCCGTGTCCCTCTACTGATTCAAAGGCTTGTAGGTCAGAGGTTACGGCTAGGATTTGGTCGGTCTGTCTTGTATCGTTAATAAGCTCCAGGTTACCACTTAAAACTGCTGTCTGCATTGATACTGCCATGGCGTTCTTGGACTTCATACTAAAGTGTACGGGTTTCATTTCTCTTGGAATTAAGCCTTGCTCTTTGAAGCCTTCAAACTCTCCTCTGGTGTCGTCGTAGCGTAGAATATCTATCTTGTACAGTTCAATCGCGTGGGTGAGATATTCCAGCTGTTTCTTATAGTCCCAACCGTCTAACCATTTGCTTAATAATTGTTTATAGTGCGTTCCGTCTTTGTCTTCCCACATCTCGAATACAGAAAAGTGTGCTGGGTGTGTGTGCTTGCCTATGTCATACCCTGCTACAACGTCGTGAGAGCCGCTGTAAGACGCTTGATTGATTAAAGATGGGTTAATACACGTCATGAGTTCATTTCGTGTGATATAGCTGTCCTCAGAGTATGATGGCTTAGCACGGTACTCCTGGTTAAATGACTTCTCACCGATTGTTCTTCGGATAGCTTCTAGTTCATCAAAGGATTTCCACTCAGGGAATAAAGCTATTCTGTTGGCTTCGTCTTTCATCGCGTCTAGGATAACCACGTCAAATCTCTCTCTCAGTCCCTCGTCAAAGAAAAAGTCTGAATACGTTTGTGGCGTTCCCACTACCCTGCATTTCCCGTCTTTCTTCACCATAGCGTATATCTGGAGTTTCATAACGTCATTGATTTTATGGATTACTGTCGGGGCTAGTTTGTTTTCTGGGTCTTTTAGGGGGTCGTCTATGTACACTCGGTCAGCATGAATACCGCGCTTAAATATCAATAGTCCAGACGGCGTACACGTGAGGTTCGCTCCTTGACTATTCGTGTAGTCCAAAACGCCCTCAGACAAGCGTTTATTATCGGTAACAATCTTAAAGAACGGGTTGTCCATTATCATCTGCTTGATTTTTTTAAGGTGATATCTAGACATGTCCATGGAATAGCTGAAATACACCATTTCAACGTTTTGCTCTGCTGTGAATATGTCGTACATGATTTCAGCGTACAATCTTGTGGATTTGAAGTGGTCTCGGGCAGTAACGTCCATTGTCCAGTCATGCTGCTGCATATGGTCGCACGTATCGTCTATGAACTGCCCAGTTATGAACCGTGGAAAACTAGCGCTGAACACATTGTTCACGAACCACTTAAACCCATCTTTTACGTTTTTGCTTCTACGCCTTGCCAATTCAATCTGCGCATAAATACGCTCTAGCTCTGTGCCGTGTACACTTTGTGCGCTATTTACTGTTTCTTGAGGCATTGGCTATCTTCTCCAGCTCTTCATCTGATAGTTCAGACAAGCTGCTAGTAAGGCGTATAGTTTGGTTAGATTGGCTTGCAAACTCACTTCTAGCCTTTCTTTCAAGATACCATTTAGCCGTGCTTATGTCGCCGTCAGATATAGCTTTCATGAGCAGCTCTTTGCTTTTACGGATAAGTAATGTTTTAGCTCTGTTTATATCGTCCGTTAATTTGGGGTATTCTTTTAGCCATCTGTAATACGTATCTTTTGAAATTCCTACCTGATGACACACTTCTTCTACGTTTAATCCACGCTGGTGAGCAGCTATTATATTTGTGTGCATTTTAGAGTTGTATTTTCTTGGAGGTCCTGCTGTCATTTTCGTTTCCTTTTGCTTTTGTATTTATTCTTATGCTTTATTCTCTTTATTCTATTGTTTGTGATGTAGCTCGTTCTGTGTCTGCACCAGCTTAATCAATAAGTCTTCTCTGCTGCTATGTGCTACGTTAAAGAAGTCAGCTATCATGTGCGCTTCGTTTTTATCTGGGAACACAAAAGTAAGCTTATAGTCTTTGTCTTTTTCGGTGTCTGGTGCGTCTTCGTATTCTTCAAATGAGAACTCTGATAGCATTTTCATTTCGCCTATTTCAGCGTCTGAGTATGGCAGGCTTTCATAGTCTCCATATTCTTTTATGAGCTCACTTACTAACGAAGCTTCCTGTATTCTGTCAAACGGCACTTGCTGCTGCCACCAGATTGTGTATTCTTTAGCTGTTTTGTCGTCGATTTCGCCCTCGTTGTAAACGTAAACTTCTTTATAGTTTAGTTCTTTTGCTGCTGTAAATCTCTGATGTCCGTCTAAGATTTCATAGTCAATTCCGTTTTGAGGGTTTAGTCTTACAGCTATAAAGCCTTTTAAGCCGTTTATCTTTATAGATTTCTTTATTTTTTCGTATTCTGGAGTATTGGGTTCTTTTGGGTTCCACGTGTTTACTCTTATGTTTTCAATCGGTACTTTAATAACCCTTTTAAGGTCAAATTGCTTATCTAGTTTCGTTTTTAGTTTCGTTTTCATCTATTCTTTCCTTTCGTTTGTTTAGTTTATAGTAGTATTGCCTCACTCCCATTTTACACCACGACTAGCCCATAGCTTAGTGATATACTTTTCTAAATTTATCTGTTTCGTGATTTCCTCGTTTACTAACTGTGTTATCGTGTTAGGGTTTTTTGCTAATTGAGAGACGATATGACGAGGTAGTGTTCGTTCACCGTTCAAACTATGTTGGTTTGCGAACATAATAACTGTTTTCCAGTTAATACTGTCAACTGAATAGAACGGGTAGCGTTCTAGTAGTTTTTTAGAAGTGGCTGCTAGCCCGTGAGTTTTATAATCGGCTTTCAAGATACTATACGTTCTATCCAACCAGACCATACGTCTCTTAGTGCTGGAGTCGTTTGCTGGGCTGATTGCGATGTAATCAGTTTCGTTCATCATCATATGAAGATAGTCCCAGTTGTCGTCCTCGTGAAACACTGGTAAGGTCATTATGCCGTTCTGTTTGAACCACAGGAAGTTCTCCCAGGATAATTGACATGCTAAGTTTGCCTCTTTCTCTGTCGGTTTGCGCCCTTTTTCGCCAGGAATGACATCTAGATTTATAAAGTTTGCGTGCGGGAACTCTTTTTTAATTTCCTTGTAAAAATGCAGTAGCTCGTCTCTGTCTACTCGATATCCACTATTCCACGCTGAAAACGCTCCAGAATCAATGATTATATTGGTGTCTGGACGAAACATCTTCAACATTTTTACAGCATTTTCGATTTTCTGTTCGAGAGTAGCGCCTGTCGCCGAAGCAAAAGATACAAGCAAGTTTTTTATTTTATCACGCAAAAAAGCTTCACCAAGGTACGCGTTCGAAAAGTTGTTTGTAAGATAGTATCTCACTCGTCATAAGGAGGGACTTTCATTCTCTAACTCTCTTTTCGTTCTATTTTTTTATTTGTTTATACAAGCTCTTTCGCTGTTGGCTTCACTAATAAAATACTTGGCGCAGCTAACGACGATAGTGCTAGTTTCATAATCATATTGGTGATGAACACACCCCACAACGCTTCAACAGGCAAATCGCCGTAAAATGCAATTAGAGCAAATAAAGCAGTGTCAACGGCAATTCCTACAACGTTGCTGATTAAAGCTACCCAGACTTGTTGCGTTTTCTTCCACAAGTAACTGAACACTCTCGTGTCGAGAAGTTCAGAGATAATACCAGAAATGATACTTGCAACCACTAAACGACCAAAAGGTGTCAATACTGCGTCGTAAGCTTCCTGGTTAGCCCATGACGCGTCTGGTGGGATTTTTCCAACAATCCATAGGCACAGAAAAGCAAATGCTAGAATGCCGTAGGTAGTCCAGATAACACGCCGCGCAGCCGCCCTGCCGTATTTCTTTTGAATAATATCCTTGACTACAAATGTAAATGGGTAAATTAAAGTGCCTGCGTCATTTGCTAACCCCGCTATGTTTATGATTTTAGTGCTTAAGATATTGGATAGCAGCACAAACGACGCGAATATCGACGACAATACAGACGCTGCACCGAACGTATCATTTTGATTTGAATTGATTGCTGAAAGTTTTGACATAGTGGTTTCCTTTCGTACACGAAATTTTAGTTTTACTGTCAAATCTATTCTATCTTGTAATTACGATGTTGCAAAGTACCAAAGCCATATAGTAGCCCACAGCGTTACCAAAATCGCCAAGCTGGTGAATACCAATTTTGCGACGTAAACAGCGTTACAGAGCCTCTCACGGCGTTTTAGAGCCTGTTTTTCTTTGAGTTGCTTCTCACGAACCCAAGCTCTGGTTGATATAAAGGTGGTGGTGTTTGTGTTGTTCATATTATTAGTTTATATTATCGTGCTTATGTTGTCAACGGTTATTCTTAAAATAACATATTCTTTGCGTCTGTTATCGTGAACGCGCTGAACTGCTCGTCAATGCCATCTGTATTTAATAACTTGTCCGACACGATTGGACGACCAAACGTCTTCCACTCTGAGTATACATACAGCCAAGCCTCCCTGATGTAATACTGCGTTTTGGGATTAGTCGGCTGATACCACTTTAAGAATATGATATTAACATCTCTACCCCGTCTATGTATGTGGTCTGCTTTTCTATTTAGCGAAAATCGGCTGAGGACATCTCGGTTTGAGCTGTCCAACCATATAAAGCCAATCTCTGGCGTTCCTCTTTTGAACTGTGGATTGTCCTTGTAGAAACTCTCCCAGTATCTGCGGAATATCTTGTAGTTTGAACATACGACTAGGTTAGTCATTGGTTTTCGTTTCACGAAGCACCCTCTCAACCCCTTTTACTTTTGCTTTGTAGTATTCAATCTTCTCTATCAATTCGTATGTGTAGATTTTCTCCGTCGATTTGGAGCGTCGGTCAAGCTCTTGTAGTTTTGAGTAACCGTAGGTTTTAATCATGAACAAAGCATATGAGGTGTAGTTTCCCTTGAGAAAAATATTACAGCGTTTGCAATTGTGATGAGCTAATCCATCTGCTATAAATGTGCCTGTAGACGTTTGCACTGCGTAAACTCTCCTAGGCTCAACTTTTTTGATTGATTTTACTCGCATAACTTCTCCTCCTCCCTGTGATTAAGTGAGCTACTGTTGAATACGGCATTCCAACTTGTTCTCCAGCTTTTTTGTATGTAAGCCCACTTTCAACTAGTGATATTACCGTTAGACATTGTTCTTTGGTGTATTTTAGATTTGTTCCGCTGTCTTTTGGCAGTAGAGCAATCCTCCCGTTATCAATAGCATGTCTCATATTTTCTTTATGACTTACCCATTCAAGGTTTTCGATTGAGTTGTTTTGTTTATTGAAGTCTTTATGATTTACCTCTGGCTTGTTTTCTGGATTTGGTATAAAAGCACTAGCTACAAGTCTATGGACCTGGTAGTTACCGTTGGTAGTTCTTGCATAATAGTATCCTCTTTTGTTTCTTTGGACACACCTTTTTCTTAACTTGCCGTTTTTATGATAAGTGCTAGAACTCCACACAGTGCCGTCCTCAGCTATGTACCATTTAGTATGTTCCGTCTTGTCAAATAGTGCTTTTTTCATAGTTCAAAAATATCATACGTAGACTGACTTTGCAACATATGACTTACGTTCTCCCACTTACCATTCGCAACCACTCTGTGGTCGCCTGTAGCATAGAACTTGTCGCCGTTCTCCATTTCAACCTCGTAAAGCTCACTAGGCATAAAGCTATCGACATTTTCAACAACCGCAACTTCAGGCTCAAAAGTGCCTTTGTCAAAAGCCCATAGTTTATCTCCGATTTTAATGTCTGCTATGCTTTTATTAGTGCCATTGAACATTCTAAGTTTACTGTCTTCTGTCAGGCACTGCGGGTGGACATTATCCTCGCTCCACCTTGTAGCATACTTTCCACGTGAGATGTAGTGTCCAGCGTCCATCTTTGTTATGTCTTGAACCACTCCGCACGTACAGCACTTGTTCAATATCCTACCGTCAGGGG
>ERZ773022.395-NODE-395-length-36790-cov-5.071730_pt1 | contig 36790 bp, 36 predicted proteins | sample MGYA00580839_ERZ773022 | MGnify/ENA primary metagenome ERZ773022 (study PRJEB29015, sample SAMEA2738020) | human oral metagenome | biome: human oral; feature: human-associated habitat; material: dental | place: China | collected 2044 ... | reverse complement strand
GCCGCCGCATCGGCGGGGGTGGACGCCGACGAGATCAGGCGCACGCTCGCTGCGGGAGATGGCACGCAGACCAGGTCGGGTGGCTCCTTGCGGCGGCAGTCACCCAGCACTTGACAGGGCCCAACCTGAAAAGAGGCGCCCCTGCGCTGAAGGTTGCGCAGGCATTTTGTAACGTCGCGGCAAAACGCCGCATGGACGCCAGCGCCTGCTTGGCTTTCGCGCCACCCTCGCCAACAGGACGGGTGACGCGGCCGGGATGGTCCTGCCGCCTCAGTCACCTAGGTCCTCGCCGTTGCTGGCGATGACCCTCTGGTAATAGTAGAAGCTGTCCTTGCGACTGCGCGCGAGCGTTCCCGTGCCATCATCGTGCTTGTCGACGAAGATGAATCCGTAACGCTTGCGCATCTCGCCGGTTCCGTTGGAGACGAGGTCAAGGGGACCCCACCAGGTATAACCCATGAGGTCCACGCCATCGGCAACGGCCTCACGCATCGCCGTGACATGTCTTCTCAGATAGTCAATGCGGTACGTGTCATGAACGGACCCGTCGTCCTCGACCACGTCCTGCGCACCAAGCCCGTTCTCGACGACCATCAGAGGAATCTGATAGCGGTCATAGATCTCGTTCAGAGAGAAGCGCAGGCCGTCGGGATCAATCTGCCAACCCCACTCCGAGACGGCCAGATAGGGATTCCTGCCGCCTCCGGCAACATTGCTGCCGCCCACCTCCTCCAGGTCATCATGCGTCCCCACGAGATTGGTCATGTAGTAGGAGAGGCTGAAGAAGTCTACCGTGCCCTCGCGCAGAACCTCCTCGTCACCAGGCTCCATCTTGAGGTGGACGTCACTCTGGGCCCACAGCCGCTTGGCATAGCTTGGGTAGTAGCCTCTCACCTGCACGTCTGAGGTATACCACACGTACTGGCGCATGTTGTGCTGGTTCTTCAGTTCGTCAGCAGGATCGCAGGTCGCGGCATAGGTTTGGAGGAAGACGGTCATGCAACCCATCTTGAACTGCGGATAGCGCTCGTGCGCATACCTCACCACCCTCGCAGAGGCAACAAGCTGGTGGTGCAGGGCCTGCAACCGGTCATTCGGCGAGACCTCAAGCTTGTCGCGCGAGCCCTCGAAACCACGGAGGATGGAAGTGCCAAACATGGCACCAAAGCCCAGGGTCGAGCAGTTGATCTCGTTAAAGGTAAGCCAGTACCTCACCTTATCCTTGTAGCGCTCGAACAGAACATGGCACAGCTTCTCGTAACAGGCAATCAGCTCGTGCCCAAGCCAGCCGTTAAAGCGCCTGACGAGGGCGTAGGGGGTCTCATAATGCGAGAGCGTTACCAAGGGCTCGATCCCATGCCTCAGGCACTCATCGAAGACGGCATCGTAGAACCTGAGGCCGGCCTCGTTCGGCTCGGTCTCGAGGCCGGTGGGAAAGATGCGACACCAGTTGATGGAGGTACGAAAGACGTTAAAGCCCATCTCGGCAAAGAGGGCTATGTCCTCCTTGTAGTGATGATAGAAGTCTATGGCCTCATGACTCGGATAGAGCTGCCGAGGATCGATGTCGACCGTGATGACCTTCTGCTTGTTGAACACCCCTCCCTTGCAGTGATCGGGTACCGAGTCACCCTTGCCATCAAGGTCCCACGCACCCTCGAACTGGTTCGCAGCGCAGGCGCCGCCCCACAGGAACCCCTTCTTGAAACCCATGACCAACCCCTCTCCATAGAGACGTAACAGAGCAAGACAGCAAAGCAAACGAAACCTACGAGAGCACCATCATGCCCAGCTCGAGCATCAGAGGCATGGTCGCGAGCGAAAGCAAGGTCGAGAGCGAGACGAGTCCCGCCCCATATTCGTAGTTGCCCCCATACTTCTGGCTGAGCATGGCACACATCGCCCCCACCGGTGTGGCAAAGGTAATGAGCACGACCATTTTGACGTCGGCGGATATGAGCTGCGCAGGCAGCAGCCAGAGCAGTGCGCAACAAAGAAGCGGAGACACCACGAGCCTCAGGAGGCTCACCTTGTAGATGCGCAGGTCGCGTATCATGTGTCCAAGCCTCGTCTGTGCCAGGTAACAGCCCAAGACAATCATGGCGCCCCCCGTGTTTATCGAGCCTAGCGTCGAGCAGGCGACACTCAGAAAGTCTGGCAGCCGCACGCTCAGCAGAAAGAGAGCGAAGCCCAAAAACAGGGTGGTGACCGCAGGATTCGTGAGCACCTTGGCAAGCGAGACCTCCTGAAAAGACCCCGTAACAAGATAGACTCCGTAGGTCCATACGAAGAAGATCGAGACTGCGATGCATACCGTGACGTAGAGCACATACTCCTGGCCAAGGATACTTTGGACGAGCGGAATGCCCACAAAGCCCGTGTTCGAGAAGATGACGCCAAAGCGAGAGATCCTGCCCTCGCTGCCACAGAAGATCCTGGCAACGAGGGCGCACATAAGCAGGATGACGATGGTGAGGAGCGCACAGGCTCCTGCGTTCACGAGCTTCTCCACGCGAAAGGCCCCCAAAAAGGAGGTGACCATGACCGCAGGCGAGGCGACATACATGACGACATTCGCCAGGTCCCCCACGCCCGCGTCGCTGAGAAGATGCGCACGGTAGGACACATATCCTACGGACAACATCACGAGCGTGGCCAGGACCTGCGTGATGAGTATCGTGAACGGCACATCCATGACCCTACTACAGGACCTCTCCGTTCGACGCAATGACCCCTTGGTACCACCAGAAGCTCTTCTTACGGCTACGGGCATAGCTGCCGTTGCCGTCATCATCAAGGTCCACGTATATGAAGCCATACCGCTTGCTCATCTCGCAGGTGGAGAGCGAGACCAGATCGATGCAGCCCCAGGGGGTGTAACCCATGACCTCCACACCATCGGCGATGGCGGCGGCAATGGCCTTGATGTGGCTGCGGAAGTAGTCGATGCGGTAGTCATCGTCGATCGAACCGTCCTCGTTCACGACGTCATGGGCGCCTAAGCCATTCTCGACGATGAAGAGGGGCCTCTGATAGCGATCCCACAGGTCGATGAGGGCATACCGCAGGCCCTGAGGGTCAACCTGCCAGCCCCAGTCCGAGGTCTCGAGGTAGGGATTTCTGACCCCTGTGGCAAGGTTACCCCCAACCTTCTCGCGCCTGTCGGCATCCGTGGAGTCTACCAGCGACATGTAGTACGAGAACGAGACGAAGTCAACCGGGTACTGCGCGAGAATCGCCTCGTCGTCGAGGCCAAAGTCCACACGAATACCCCTGTCCTGCCAGTAGTGTCGTACCCAGGAGGGATACGCGCCACGCACCTGCACGTCGGCATAGAGATAGTTCTCTCGGTTGTCACGCTGGGCAAGCAGCATGTTCTGAGGATCGCAGTTCAAGGGATAAGTGAGCGTGCGCGTGAGCATGCAGCCCATCTGCGCGCCCGGCACCAGCTGGTGCAGAAGCTTGGTCGCGAGCGCAGAGGCGACGAACTGGTTGTGAACGCACTGGTAAATGATCTGTTCGAGCTCATCTGCGGGATAGCGGTCCTCGCAGATGTCTATCGTAGTCCAAGGGTGACGAAAGACGGAGTCAATCTCGTTGAAGCTGAGCCAGTACCTGACGAGATGCCCAAAGCGCTCGAAGCACACCCTGGCGTAACGCACGAAGAGGTCGATGACCTTACGATCACGCCATCCGTCATAGTGGTTCGCAAGATAGAGGGGCTGCTCGTAGTGATGCAGGGTGACAAGCGGCTCAATGCCCCTCTCCCGGAGGTAGGAGAGCAGACCCTCATAGAACGCGACACCCTCCTCGTTGGGTTTTCCTCCGTGCCCGTGGGGAACAGGCGTGCCCACTGAATCGAGAGGCGCAACGTCTTAAATCCCATCTCGGCAAAGAGGTCGATGTCTTCCTTGTAGCGGTGATAGAAGTCGATGCCATGGCGACGAGGATACTCGTGTAAATCGCGAGGGCCTCTCGGCGCTGGTTTGGGGCATTTATGTACACTGTTGCGCTGCCGTGATGGCCGTGGGGACGCAATAGTGTACACAGATTGGTGATAAGAGCCGTGGAGCGCCAGTTTGAGCCATTTGTGTACACTATCGCGCTGCCGTGACGGCCGCATGGACGCAATAGTGTACACAGATTGGTTGCGAGGGTCTCTCGGCGCCGAATTGGGGCATTTGTGTACACTGTTGCTGCGGCCAGCAACCGTGGGAACGCAATAGTGTACACAGATCAGTTGTGAGGGCATCTCGGCGCCGAATTGGGGCATTTGTGTACACTGTTGGATACGAGTTACAGCAAGTGATACGAGTGACTCAACCACCAATGGTGCGCCCGTGGCGCCGATGAAGCCTGCACCAGCAGGGCACTCACAGCGCACGGGAGAGTAGACCAGCTATACGTAGATGCGCTCACCCGGCGTAGCATGCACCTACCCAGCTCCCTTACGCGGGGACACCGCTTTCTCACGCGGGGACACCGCTCCTTCAGACGTATGCTCTCTCGTGCAACAGAGTGCCAGGTCAGGCTAGAATAGAAAAGAAAGGAAAACTTAGGAAAAAAAGGAAAGGACACGACTCGCGTCATGAGAGACTCGGTATTCTCCCCCTCCTTTGGCAACCGTCCCAGCCAGCTGGTCGGGCGAGACCAAATGCTCACGGCCCCCCTCGACGGCCTGCTCACGAAGCCGGGAAGCCGAGAGCGGGCAAGCCTCCTCTTGGGCCAAAGAGGGTCTGGAAAGACGGTCCTCCTCCTTGAACTTGGTGATTGTGCTCGAAAGCGGGGCCTTGCCGTAGCAATGCCGACCATCGTCTCGTCCGACATGCTGGAGCGCATCCTCGAGAAGCTGTGGGTCGAATGCGATCACATGCTCGGCACACGGGGACCGCGCGTCATAGGTGGGGGCGTCTCTGCGCTGGGGTTCTCTGCCAACCTGCAGTTTGCCACGCAACAAGAGGCGACGGGAAGCTTCCAGAGGCAGCTCACGGGACTTGTCGACAGGTTCAACTAGCACGGCATACCCGTGCTCATCCTCATCGACGAGGTGCAGGCGAACAGCGAGCACATACGACAGCTTGTCATTGCCTACCAAGAGCTGATCGGGCAGGGGGCAGACCTCGCACTGTCCATAGCAGGACTTCCGGGTGCCATCTCCGCCACACTCAACGATCACGTGCTCACGTTTCTCAATAGGGCCACGAAGGTCAGGCTGGCCCCCATCCTCATCGGGGAGATAGACGCCTTCTTTGAGGCTTCCTTTCGCAAGCTGGGACTTAGCATATCTCCCGCCCTCAGGAGAGTGGCTGCCGAGAGTACCCTGGGATCTCCCTACCTGCTGCAGCTGGTTGGCCACTACCTCTGCCTAAGGGGTCAGCCTGGTACAGAGCTTGGGAGGGAGGAGGTCGATGCCGCTGCCTTATCACGAAGCGACTTCGAGACGGACATATGCAGGACGACGCTCAACGCGCTCTCGGAGGTGGACGTCAACTTCTTGGTATCCATGTCCGAGGATCAGGGCAGCAGCAGGATCTCTGACATTGCCGCACGGCTCGGTGTCAGCCGGGACTACGCACAGAAATACCGCAAGCGGCTCATTGACGCGGGCGTCATCCAACCCGCGGGACGCGGGCGTCTGAGCTTCTCGGTGCCCTACCTCGCACACTACCTGAGAGCCTCCCGATAGCCCACCTCACAAGCCCCCGTCCTCAACCGAGCTGTAAATTTGTGGCATATTGTAGGGATAATCCCAAGTCGGATTATTGGCGCCTGATGAAGAGGAACCCACATGATCACCTGCGACATGGCACGACGCAACAACCTGCCGAAGTACGAATACCTGTATCGACGCATCAGGCACGACGTGCGCGCCGGCCTGTTGGCCGCCGACGAGCGCTTGCCCTCCAAGCGCGCTCTTGCCGACCACCTCTCGGTGAGCGTGAGCACGGTGGAGCAGGCCTATAACGTCCTGGTGGGGGAAGGGTATGTCATCGCTCGCCCGGGAAGCGGCTTCTATGTCGCCAGGCATAGGGCCACGGGCGTCTACGACTTCACCACGCCCACGGCACCCGCCATCGCGTCGGCACCTGCGGACGGTGACGCGCGGGACGCGTCGGCGCTCGCAGAGAACCAGGCGGACGCCCGACAGGCAGCCCCCGTGCGCGACACGTTCGACCTCAAGGCCAATCGCAGCAGCATGGACCTCTTTCCTGCGGAGACCTGGGCACGCATCATGCGCCGCAAGCTCTCGGAGCGCGACTCGGCCCTGTTCGAGACCGTACCCTTCAACGGCCTTGCCGAGCTGCGCCGAGCCATCGCCACACAGCTCTATGAGTTCCGCGGCATGCTCGTATCGCCCGACCGCATTGTCATTGGGGCGGGCACCGAGTACCTCTATGGCAGGCTCCTGCAGTTGTTTGGCGCCTCCACGATCATGGCCATAGGAGACCCCGGGTACAAGAAGCTCGCTGACATATCCAATACCGCGGGCGTGCTGTGGAGCCACGTACCCCTCGATGACGAGGGCATCCGCATCGACCTCTTGGATTCCAGTCGCGCCGAGGTGGTGCACGTATCCCCCGCCAACCTGTTTCCCATGGGCGTGGCCATGTCAGACGCCCGTTGCGAGCAGCTGCTCGTCTGGTTGTCTGCAGACTCTCGGCGCTACCTCATCGAGGATGACTACGATAGCGAGTTCTCCTTTGGCACACGCCTGCGTCCTCCCCTGTTCACGCAGGATGACAGTGATAGCATCATCTATCTGAACACATTCTCCAAGACACTTGTACCCTCCATACGCATTTCCTACATGGTGCTGCCCGACACCCTCATGAGTCTCTACCGCAGCCAGCTGAGCTTCTTCTCGTGCACGGTCTCCAGCTTCGAGCAGCTTGCGCTGGCGGAGTTCATGTCGGGAGGCTACTTCGAGCGGCACATCAATCGCCTCAAGCGTCACTTTCGCCGGCAGAGGTCCGCCGCCATGGAGGCGATAGGCTCATCGCCCCTGATGCGCATAGCCCAGGTGCACCCTGCCGAGGTGGGTACGCACCTTCTCCTGGATGTGCGTACCGGCCTCTCCGACGACCAGGTGAGACAGGCGGCGCAGGACAGGGGAATGAGCCTGGCCATGCTCTCCGACTATTGCGCACGCCCCTCAGCGCGCTACGCGCACCGCGTCGTCATCAACTACGCCAGCATCGATGCCAGTCGCATGACCTGTGCGATAGACCTGCTGGCAGACGTGTTTCGCAGGGACATCGACCGCACGACCTGACCATGGGCGGAGAGTTTGGCGATACATCGGCACACCACTGGACGCGCAGCGAACTGACCCGAAAAAGATGTCATGAGGTGGGGCTGTTGTCCCGGCCACATGCGGTCTAGTCTCGAGACCTAGCATATCCGATCCCCCGCACGACGACAGGTGCGCCAAGACACGTTCGGAAGGAAGACCATGGCAGTCCAGCTCGACGAATCCTACGGCCTCTACATCAACGGCCGTTTCACCCCCGCATCCGACGGGGCCACGTTTGACACCATCAACCCCGCGACAGGCCGCAGCCTGGCTCGCTGCGCCGAGGCCACCAAGGAGGACGTCGATGCCGCCGTCAGCGCGGCCTGGGCCGCCTTTCCCGCCTGGAAGGCGACCCAACCTGCCGAGCGCGCGAGCATCCTGCTCAAGATCGCCGACATCATCGATGCGAACGCCGACCTTCTGGCCGAGGTGGAGACCCTGGACAACGGCAAGCCCATCCGCGAGACCAAGGCCGTCGACGTGCCCTTTGCCTCTGACCATTTCCGCTACTTCGCCGGTGCCATCCGTACCGAGGAGGGCAGCGCGTCGGTGCTTGACGGCAACTTCCTGAGCCTCACCCTGCGCGAGCCCATCGGTGTCGTCGGTCAGATCGTGCCGTGGAACTTCCCCTTCCTCATGGCCGCCTGGAAGCTCGCGCCCGTCCTGGCCGCGGGCGACTGCTCCGTCATCAAGTCGTCCTCGTCCACGCCGCTCTCACTTCTGGTGCTCATGCAGCTCATAGGCGATGTCGTGCCAGCCGGCGTGGTCAACGTTATCACGGGCAAGGGGTCGAGGTCAGGCCAGTACATCCTTGACCATCCAGGCTTTCGCAAGCTCGCCTTCACCGGATCGACCGAGGTGGGCCTGTCCGTGGCCAAGGCAGCTGCGAACCGCCTCATCCCCGCGACACTCGAGCTGGGCGGCAAGAGTGGGAACATCTTCTTCGACGACTGTGACTTCGACCAGGCTATCGATGGCCTGCAGCTGGGCATCCTGTTCAATCAGGGCCAGGTGTGCTGCGCCGGATCGCGCGTGTTCGTGCAGGAGGGCATCTACGACAGCTTTGTCGCAGCAGCCGTCGATCAGTTCAACAAGGTGAGAATAGGCGACCCGCTCGACCCCAAGACCCAGCTGGGCGCCCAGATCAACGAGGCACAGGCGAGGAAGGTCCAGCGCTACATCGACATCGCACGTAAGGAGGGTGCCACCATCGCCTGCGGCGGAACGGCATACACCGAGGGCGCCTGCGCCCAGGGCGTGTTCTTTAAGCCCACGCTGATCACCGACATCGACAACACGAAGACCTGCTCACGCGAGGAGATATTCGGACCCGTGGCCGTGGTCATCAAGTTCAGGACCGAAGACGAGGTCATCGCCATGGCCAATGACTCGGACTACGGCCTGGGCGGGGGCGTGTGGACCCGCGACCTGAACCGTGCCATCCGCGTGTCACGCGCCATCGAGACGGGCCGCGTGTGGATCAACACCTACAACCAGATTCCCGCAGGAGCGCCGTTCGGCGGCTATAAGCAGTCGGGCATCGGACGCGAGACCCACAAGGTGATTCTTGAGCACTATACCCAGCAGAAGAACATCATGATCAACCTCAACGAGGCGCCATCCGGCTTCTATCCCCAAAGCTAAGGGCCCAAGGCGCATACTGCGAAACAAGAAGGCGGCACCGGGGGTCGGCTCCCGATGCCGCCGGCACGCAGCGGCCTCTCGGGCCCTCTGCCTCCAGGAACCCCCGTCTACAGGGCCTTCTTGATGACCTCGAGGTCCTCCTCGGTTCCATCAAGGTCGAGCTTGGCAATAACGGGAACGCCGTACTTCTCGGCGATCTTGTCCGCAGCGAAGTTGAAGGTGTCCGCATGCCGCTCCCTGCTACCGCTGCCCACGACGCCCTTGACGCCGGGGTTTTGCTCGAGGAACCTCTCCACGACGGCTGGGACTATGCCCTTGCCATCCGTGTAGGTGAATATGAGGTAGTCACCATCGACTCTCTCGTTGCCGTCCTCGATCTTCAGGGCATCCGTGACGCCCGCGCGCCTGACGATGCCCTCCACATGACCGCTCCTGGACGCGTACACGACCTTCATCCGAGTCTCCCTTCGTAGGTAAACGCACTTGAGGGCGGGCCAGAGGCGGCCGCACGCCACCAGCCTGCTATCGGCTACCATGACAGGATAGCATAGGCACAGGGCGACCCTTGGGAGGTCGATTTGAGTCTTTGCCCTTGTCTGCGTCAGCTGCGACGCGCGTCCATCCGTCCCTTGCGACCTCAGTGGTGACCGCCCGCTCACACGCCTCTCAGCACGCTGCGCTCACAGCCACGATAGGTCACAAGCAGGTAGGCGACAAACACCACCATTACCACTGCGAGGACGAGCGTGAAGTTGACGTTCTCGACGGGTATGCCCAGCATATCTAACATTCCTGCGGCCACCATGAAGCCAAATGCGTCGTGCACGACAGCCATCGTCCCCGGGAACAGGAAGTAGACGGCCACCTGCGCCAGAAGCGCCCGCGAGAGGGCGTCCCTCTCGGCCCCAAGCTGCGTCAGCTCAGCGAAGCGCTCGCGGCTCTCAGAGGCCTCGCTCATCTGCTGAAGGGCAAGCACCGCCGCAGCAGAGACCATGAACGTCACGCCAAAGAACAGTACAATGTAGACGAGAGTCCCCATTCCCGCCAGCATCTCAAGATCACCACCTGCCTGCTCGACGTCCACGACAGAGCGTATGCCAACGGCAAGCGAGAGGGCGCACACGCCCACCGAGAGAAGCGCGCTCGCGCAGGTGAGGGCGGCGCAACTGCTTTCCACGTGGGCCTCGACCTGACGAGTCACGAAGCAGGTGAGACCCTTGAGGTACACGCCACGACGACGCCTGACCACTGCGGGGATGAGGGCGGCAAGTGCGCGAAGCAGCCAGAACGTCCCCATGCAGGCGAGGATGGACGCGGGTATCATGAACCCCAGGAACCCGACCACGGTCCAACAGAGGAAGTACACGATAGACAGGCAGACAAGACCCTTGGCCACGTCGCGTCCAATCGAGTGATGCCGTCGCGCACGAGCCACCTCAGGCACATGGCGCGCTTGCATGAGATCGAGCAGCGACGTCCTCCCAAGCTCACGGAGAGCCCCGATCGCCGAGGCGACCAGGACTGCGGCAAAGCCTGCGGCCGTGAAGGTCATGCCGACCGTCGACACCACCACGACCGGCCGCCACGTGAGCCTGAAGGCCCATGCGGCAAGCATCGCAAAGACGGGAGAGAGCACGATACCGACAGCGATGCCACCCGCCAGGGCAGCGAGGGCGACCGCTCCGCACTCCATGAGCAGCACGCGCGCCACGGCCGCCTTGCCCATGCCCGCAAGCTGGAGCGTGGCAAGCTCCACCTTGCGCCGACGCACCAAAAAGCGGTTGGCGTAGCGGGCCAAAAAGCAGAACACCACGATCGAAAAGACCCCCACAGGAATGATGTACTCCATCACCCGGGCAAAGACGTCAAGCGAGAACTGGCCCGTGTCCAGTACAAGCAGGTAGTCTCGGCAGGATGCAAAGGTGTAGAGCAGACAGGCGCAGAAGGCGAAGGTGGCAAAGTAGACCGAGTAGTCTCCCACGCTCCTGCGGATGCTCCCCACCGCGAGCTTTCTCTCCAACGACATGATCTCCCCCTATCCTCGTGCCTTGGACGTACGGTAAGACACGATACCACGCGCCATGAAGTAGGTCACCATGAGGTACGTGCCATAGACGGCCACGAAGGCAACGGCCGTGATGAGGATGGGAATGGCCCAGTTGCCTTGACCGATGAGGCTCACGACCGTCATCACCTGGGAGAGCGCAACCGCGCTGTGCGCCAAGGCCACCACAAGCGGCAGCAGGAAGAAGGTGAGAGTCTGCGCGAGGAGCGATCCCATGGCCATCTTTGTGGGGCAGCCGAGCTCGGACAGGAGCAGGTAGCTGGGCGCCGCGTCCGAGGCGCTGGAGAGCTGCTGGATGGCGAGGATGGCCGCGCAGGCGATCACGAGCACGAATCCGATGTAGATGGCAAGATAGGAGATGATGGCGCTCGAGCCCCGGGAGTTGGTCTCGGCCTCAGTACGCGTAGTGCCCAGGACTATCCCCACATCATCCTTTGCGCTACTGAGGGTTTCCAGGGCTTGCGACATGAACCTATCGCCCTCGGCCTTGGGCACGGAGTAGTTGAGATTCACGTAGATGATGGTAGGCTTGATATCCGCGAGTAGGTCATCGGGCACAACAAAGACGCCTGAGGAGCTATACGAGTTTGAGAGTGTGGACGCCGAACTCTCGTCCACCACGTTCGAGACAGGCTTGAGCGCGCGCCCTCTCAGGCTGACGGTGGGACGTGCAGCCAGCAGGTCGTTGTATACCCTCACGAGCGCACCGCCGGCGTTGCTGGCAACCATGTAGCCGTCACTGCCCATGTCCACTGCATCGAGCCCACCCATCCTGCGTAAGCTGTTGTAGTCCGATGCCGAGATCAGTGACAGGGGGATGTCACGGTAGGTGTTAGTAAGGAGACTATCCGGGAGGCTCACCCCCGCCCTCCTGGACAGGGTGTCGATGGTGAGAGGGTCGCTATCATCGACGTCGTTCGCATAGTGGCTTGACACCTTCACCACCTGACTAGAGATGGCAGAGAGGTCGATGCCGTGGGCCGCAAGCAACGCATCGGCGTCATACTGGTACGTCACGCCCCCGCCCCCCTTGTCGTCCGCATGCCCGTAGTGCAGCGAGAGCGAGGCGTCATAGGGCGTCTGGCGCCGTATGCTATCGCTGATTCCCGCGCAGATACCCAGACCACTCGAGACGCTCGTGATGGCCAAGAAGAGGATGAGCGAGATGACACCCATCGAGAGGGAGACCGTGTTTATCCTCGAGGAGAGCTGGCGCACCGTGAACATGTTGAGGCCTCGGTAGTAGCTGCCCTTGAACGCATGCGCGACATGCAGCAGGACACCCGAGAGCGCATAGAAGAGCACGAGCGTCCCCACAGTGACGATGCCCGTGGTGAGGAAGAACCCGCCGAACTGCTCAGCCGAGTTGATGGGCAGGCTGTCTTTGAGCAAGCGGGCGTAGGACCAGATGATGAGCGCAAGCCCCAGCATGACGCCCACCACACTGACGGGGAGGCTGCGCACGCGCGTACGCTCGTTGACGCGCGACGCCCCCATGAGCTCGACAAGCCTGACCTTGTGCAACGTGCGCAGGTTAAAGACGAGCATCACGACGAACACGAGCGAGAAGCAGATGAGGGTGAAGAGGGCCGCCTCGGGCGAGAAACGAAAGCTGAAGTTGGTGACCGTCTCGTTGAAGAGGGCTGCCGTCACAAACACCAGGATCTGAGAGAAGAGCACGCCCATGGCGAGCCCCACCAGAAGCGAGGCGACAGACGCGAGGAGCGTCTCGAGCACGAGGATCAGCGAGACCTGACCCTGCCTCATACCCAGCAGCTGGTAGAGGCCAAACTCCCTCTTGCGACGCTTGACCAGGTAGTTGTTGGCATAGACCATGAGGAAGCCCAGAACGAAGGACAGAAACACCGTGACGAAGCCCATGAGCATCGCGACGGTCTTCACCATCTGGCGCGTGTCCTCAGAGAGGAAGTCCGCCTGTCCGGAGATGGTGTTGAACGCGTAGAACACCGTCACGCCCAGCACGAGCGTGACGAAGTAGACCGTGTAGTCGCGCAACGACTTGCGTACGTTGCCCAAGGCCAGCCTAAAGAACATCGGACTGCCCACCCCCCATCGTCGCGACGACCTCCATGATGCGATCGAAGAAGGTGCGCCGAGGCAAGTCGCCCCGGTGGAGCTCCGTGAAAATCTTCCCGTCGCGGATAAAGAGCACACGCCTGCAGTAGCTTGCCGCAAACGTGTCGTGCGTGACCATGAGGATCGTGGCCCTGAACTGCGTGTTCAGGGCATCGAAGCGCTCAAGGAGGAGCTTGGAGTTCTTGGAGTCAAGAGCGCCCGTCGGCTCATCGGCGAGCACGAGCGTGGGGTCGTTGATCATGGCCCTACAGGCTGCCACGCGTTGGCGCTGGCCACCTGAGGCCTGGTAGGGAAACTTGTCGAGCACCTCACGGACCCCCAGGGTCGCAGAGATGCGCTCTACGCGCTCATCTATCTGGGCCGGTGCGACGCGGGCGATGGTGAGGGGCAGCGCCACGTTCTCGCGACAGGTCAGCGTGTCGAGGAGGTTGGAGTCCTGGAAGATGAAGCCCAGCTGCTCGCGCCTGAACGTGGACAGCTGCTTGGCGCGCATGTGCGTCACGTTCGTGCCGTTGATGAGGACGCTGCCCGCCGTGGGATGATCGATGGTGGCAATGCAGTTGAGCAGCGTCGTCTTGCCAGAACCCGAGGGTCCCATGATGGCGACGTACTCACCGCGACCGATGGAGAAGGACACGCCATCGAGCGCACGGGTGGCGTTGCCAAACATCCCGCCATAGACCTTCTCGACGTTCGTAACCTCTAGTGCCTTGCTCATATTGAGTCCCTTTCCTTTGTTGCGAAGACTAGCGAGGTGATACCCAGAGGAGCACCACGATGCCGACGCATATGCCAACGTAGCAGATGGACCAGGCGATCCACTCGAAGGGTGACAGGTTGCCCGCAAGCAGGCGCTCGTTGGCCTCCCAGAGCCTCTGTGCCTTGGGGTTCATTCGCCTCATGATGTCCTCCTTGTCTTGTGTGCCAAGCTATACCATCATCTTGGCGCGAGACAGGTTGGCATGCCATCGAAGCCGCTTACGAAAGGGTGACACTTTCGTAAGCTTGCATGGCGCCATGGGCAGGAGGCGGGGTAAGGTCGCGGGGCGGCGTAGACGGAAGGCGAAGCCCAGGCGGGGCGGGGTAGCAGCGGGTCGAGGCGGGTGGCATGGCGGGCCAAGTGACGGCGGGGCGGAGTGGCGACGGGTCGGGGCGGGTGGCGACGGATCGAAGCTAGTCTAGGCGGTCCACATAGTGCATGCGGTTAGTGGGAAACGTGATGCTCACGCGCGTCCAGCTCCCCTCAACGGACTCCATGCCTACGGAGAGGCCCATCTTGTCGCAGAGCCGCTTGACCAAAAACAGCCCGATGCCCGTAGACTTGCCCAGGCTCGTTAGCCTGCCGTTCTCCCCCACGAAGCCTTTGTCGAAGACGCGAGGCAGGTCAGAGGCCGGGATACCCCGGCCGTTGTCCGTCACCTTGAGCACGACGCGCTCGTTTGCGAGGCCCTCGTCATAGCGCACTGCGGCAAAGCACAGAAGCGCCTCATCGCGACCCCACTCCCTGGGCGCACGGTACTTTGCCGCGTTCTCTATGAGTTGACCCAGCACGAAAGCGACCCACTTCGCGTCGGCGAAGACCATCATGTCCAGACCGTCTGTCCTGACGCTCACCTGCTGGTCGATGAGGGAGCGCGCGTGCGCCCTTACCGCACCATGCACGAGGGCCGAGACCTCCACCCTCCGGATCACGTAGTCGCGATCGAGGCTGCCGGAGCGGGCATAGTAGAGGGCCTGCTCCACGTAGCCGTCTATGCGCCCCAGCTCTCGCGAGACTGTGGAGGAGGCCTGACCCGGGTTATTGTCGCACACCAGACGTGCGGCAGCGATGGGGGTCTTTACCTCGTGCACCCACGCCTCGACGAAGTCGCGGTAGTCAGCGCCCTCCGCGCGTATGGCGTCGACCCGTGCACGATAGTCCTGCGCGAGGGCATCCATTACCTCCCACGCGAGCTGGCCCTCGAGGAAGCGCGGCTCATCGACGAGGTCAGCCACGGCAAGGGGACTCGCCTCGTGCGGGACCAAGGCAGAGGCCACCAGAAGATTCCAAAACTCGCTCCGGGGCACGTAGCCCACGAGCAGCCTCAGGGCGGCGGCCGCAAGCAGGATGCCCGAGACGAGCGCAACGATGGAGTCCTCCGTGCCCACGCCCCGCAGCACCAGGATCACGACAAGCAGCGAGAGCGCGGTGATGTAGATGGCGACGGCACGGTCCCTGAGGTAGCGAAAAAAGCTCATGCCCACGGCCTATACCGAGTACCCCTGCCCGCGCCGCGTCACGAGCAGATCGCCCTTGCCAATCTTGGCGAGCGTCTGGCGCAGGCGGTTCACGTTCACGGTAAGTGTGTTGTCGTCCACGAACGCGTCGGAGTCCCACAGCTCGCACATGATGGTCTCGCGCGGGACGATGGTACCCGCATTGCGCATGAGAAGCGACAGTATGCGAAGCTCGTTCTTGGTGAGCTCGACCGTCTTCCCGTTGGCAGAGGCGACGGAGCGCGACGCGTCCAAGCTGAGGCCCTTGTGCGTGAGGATGGCGCTGGTGGCGCCCCCGACGCGTCGGAGCAGCGCCTCCACGTGGGCGAGCAGAACATAGCTGCTGTAGGGCTTTGGCACGAAGTCGTCGGCACCAAGCGTCATGCACATGACCTCGTCCATCTCTGTCGAGCGACTCGTAACAACAATTATGGGCACGCTCGCCCGCGAGCGCAGCTCTCGGCAGACAGCCGTGCCGTCAAGGCCCGGAAGGCCAAGGTCGAGCAAGACCAGATCGGGAGAGCTTGCGAGCACGTCCTCTACCACATTGTCAAACGAGTAGAGCACAAGGGGCTCGTGTCCGTTCTTGCTGAGCAGCTCAGAAAGGGAGCTGCGGATGGCCTCGTCGTCTTCGATGACCGCTATCCTTGCCATACGTCTTGCCTCACCTGTCCTGCGACGCCCTCGCCGCCCCCGTCTGCCTCGCCCACCCGTGCGCGCTCGTGCAGCCCCACGCCTTGTTACGCTGGCGTGCGGCCTCTCACTATAGCCGATTTCGCCATCCGTTGGGTAAGTGGGCAGGGGGCGGAAGTGGCGGAGGACGGCGGGGGCGGAAAGTGCCCCGCAGACTGGCGGGTACCGAAAAAGATTTGCCAACTGGGCAAACGTCTTGGGGAAGGTACCCGCCAGATTGGCGGGTGGTTCTGCCTCGGCGGGAGGGTCGCCCTCACCGGGTGGGGTTGTTGGTGGGCGGGTCGGCCTCACCGGGGTGTGGCCGCCGGCGCGGGCACCAGTGCTCGCCCTGCTCGCCTGCCTACGCCTTGGCGAGCTTCCAGCCTATGGAGCGCTCGCGCATGTCCACGAAGCTGCGGTAGAGTCCATCTTTTGCCATGAGCTGCTCGTGAGTCCCCTGCTGGACAATGCTCCCGCCATCGAGCACGACTATCTGGTCCGCGTCGCGTACGGTCTTGAGGCGGTGCGCGATCATGATGACCGTCTTGCCTCGCTCCAGCTCGGCGATGGCCCCCTGCAGGTCCTGCTCGTTCTCGGGATCGACGTTGGCCGTGGCCTCGTCCAGGATCACGATGGGCGCGTCCTTGAGGATGGCCCGAGCGATGGAGAGCCGCTGCCGCTCGCCGCCAGAAAGCATGTCTCCCCCCTCGCCGATGACGGTGTCATAGCCCTTCTCCAGAGAATCGATGAAGTCCGCACAGCAGGCACGGCGCGCTGCCGCGACCACCTCCTCGTGCGTAGCGTCAGGACGGCCAAACTTGATGTTGTTCTCGATGGTGTCGTCAAAGAGGTAGACCCCCTGGAACACCATGGAGAAGTTCGAGAGCAGGGCGTCGACCTTCCAGTCGCGCACGTCGCGTCCGCCCACGCTTACCCTGCCCTCGCTGACGTCCCAGAACCTCGCCATGAGGTGCGCGAGGGTCGTCTTGCCGCCACCGCTCGGGCCGACGATGGCACAGGAGCTTCCCTGGGGTATCGAAAGCGACACGTGCCTGATGACGTCCCTCTCGCCGTACGAGAAGGACACATCGTCCAGCTCGATGTCGAAGCTTCCGGTGCCCTCGATGCCCGCCCCCTCGCCCATCTTTGGGGTCGCGATCAGGTCGTTGACCTTGTCCATGCAGATGTCTATCTGACGCAGGAGACTCGCATAGGACCCGGCAAGCTCGAGCTTCGTGTAGACCATGAACGCAGCGACTATCATCAACAGGCAGGTGCCCGTCTCCATGGTCTGACTGACCCAGCTGAAGACGGCGAGCAGGCAGAGGGCAATCGAGGCGAACTTAGTCACGAGCGTCTCGACGATCATGTAGCCGATGAAGTGCAGCTCCATCGACAGGTTCATACGCTCACATTCGTCGATGGCCCGCGAGAGCCTGCCCTCAGCGCTGTCCACGAGGTTGAAGGCGCGCACGACGGCGATGCCCTGCACGTACTCGAGGATCGCCCCCACGATGGCGCGCTGTGCGGCAACACGATGGCTCGAGATGGCATGGGAGCTGTGCTGCATGAGGGCGTTGATGGCGAGCACGCAGACAATGGCCGCCACGACAACCAAGCCGCAGCGCCAGTCCATCACGCTGAACATGACGGCGACGATGGCGGAGAAGACCAGGCCCGAGATGACGTTGGAGTACACGAGGCCTCCGACGTTCTGCACGTCATCGAGAGTATTGGTCATGGTGCTCGATATCTCGCCCAGGCTGTTCTTGTTGAAGTAGCCCATAGGCAGGTAGCGCATGTTGTCACCGATGCGCGTGCGCTTCTCGGCGGTCATGGAGAAGTTGCCGTCGCAGAAGCGTGCACTCCTGAAGTGGGACGCCACGAAGGTTCCTGCGATGGAGACAAGCATGATGACCAGGGCGGGAAGCGCCGTCTGGCCCATGTCCGCATTTCCGGCGGGGCCTGCGCTTGCGTTCGCGGCGAGCGACGAGAGCACGACGGCCAGCGCCATCATCTGCCATGACTCGAAGAAGGAGGTGAGCAGGGTCCAGCCCATGCCACGCATGAGCTTGGGTGCATTCGTGCCGCCAAAGCGAAAGTACTTGATGATGGTGGAGATCATGGCTACTCCTCATCGTTCGTCGAGTTGGGGTCAGATGAGAGGACACGGGCGTCGGAAGCGTCACGGGCGCGGGCCTCGTCGGCCCCGTCGCGGGCGCCGAACTCGTCGCGGGTGCCAGACCTGTCGGCCGTGTCAGCCGCGTCGCGAGCACCTATGTGGGCCAGGTACATCGTGCGATAGAGCCCACAGCCCTCCATGAGCTCGCCGTGGGTCCCCGCTGCATCGATGCGCCCGTCGCTGACCACGACTATCCTGTCTGCGTCCGTCACGGTGGAGAGGCGGTGTGCGATCACGATGAGGGTCCTGCCTGCCACCAGCTTCGAGACGGCAGCTTCTACCTGCGCCTCGCTCTCGGGGTCCGTATAGGCCGTGGCCTCGTCCAAGATCACGATGGGTGCGTCGTGCAGCATGGCGCGCGCGATGGCGATGCGCTGGCGCTCGCCGCCAGAGAGGTGACCGCCGCCTCCCCCGACCACCGTCTGGTACCCATGATCAAGCCCCTCGATGAACTCGTGGCAGCCGCTCTGACGCGCGGCCTCGATGACCTCCTCGTCGCTCGCCTGGGGATGCCCCATGCGGATGTTTTCCATGACCGTCTCGTCGAAGAGATAGTTATCTTGGGACACGTAGGCAACAAGATCGCTCAGCTGCCCGGCAGACATGTGTTTGAGCGGCACGCCACCTAGGCGGACCTCTCCCTCATCGGGGTCCCAGAAGCCCGCCATGAGCCTGGCCAAAGTGGACTTGCCTGAGCCAGAGGGTCCCACGAGCGCGGTCACCGTCCCCGGCCTCACAGAGAGGTCGATGCCGTGGATGACCTCGCCATGCCCGTAGGAGAAGTGCACGCCCGCAAGCTCGATGCCCGGGACGTCTCCTCCTGGTGCGGCTGGGGTCGTGGCACCCTCGGCGCGCGTCTGCTCCCTCTGGTCGAGCACCTCGGAGATCTGGTCAACGGTGGTGCCCACCTGAGCGAGCGCATCAAGGAAACTGATGGCGGCGTACAACGGCGGGAACACGCCTACCGAGAGTATGGCCACGAGCACGAAGGTCGCAGGGTCTATCCAACCCTGGGCAAGCATGAGGCAGCCCACGGGAAGCACCGCGACGAGGGTTGCCGGCGCGACGGAGAGCGCAAGGTCCTGCCAGACCTGGCAATGAGCCATCCAGTCGATGAAGGAGTGGGCGTAGTTGTCAACCGCGCGGGCGAATCTCTCGTAGGAGCTCGCCGAGCGACCGAAGGCCTTGATGACCTCGATGCCGTTCACGTATTCGACCGAGGTCTGCGCCATGTCGTTGGAGGCCGTGATCGTGCGGCCGTACCACTGCTCGAAGTCCCTCATCATCTGGCTGTAGGCGAGCACCGCGACGGGGATGGTAACGAGGGAGACGAGCGTGAGTGCCCAGTTGAGCGTCAGCATGTACACGACGACGACCACAGGCACGAGCAGATCGCTCGTCATCTCGGGAACGGCATGGGCCAGGGTCGTCTCGATGCTGTCGGCCTTCTCGACCATGATGTTCTTGAGCGTGCCCGACGGTGTGTCGAGCACGTAGCCCATGGGCACGCGGGTGAGCTTGCGCGCCAGGAGGCGACGTATCTCGGAGATGGTCCTGAACGTTGCCATGTGCGAGATGGACGTGGACACGTAGTGAAAGACGATGTAGACGGCATAGCACGCCGCGGCAAAGGAACACCAACCCACATAGAACGAGAAGTCGCGGTTGTTGGAGAGCACGCCCACGACCATCTGCCCGGCCGCGTAATAGGGCAGAACGTTTCCCGCGACACCGATGACGGCACATATGACCGAGACGACGTAGAGCCCCCTACTCGGACCAGCCCACTCGAAGAGGCGTCCTGCAGGGTTCCTCCGCTTGGCCTTTTGCGACCCATTCGGCGCATTCGTGTTGACAGACGCTTCCATGAAGCCTCCCATAAGTTAGTTACGGGTAATATCACTTAGCAATATAACAGTGTTACACAAGAAGGCAAGGGTGCGCGGGGATGTTTTTTGGCGCTCGCGATATTTTCGGTCTTGGGCGGGTGGCGCAAAGAGGCGCGTGGGAGCTGCACGTGGGCAGCGAAGCGCTGCAGAAGTGGCTTGTGGCGAGGGGTAGCAACTGGACGGGTACGGTCGCGCCTACCGCAGGGGCAAAAGAGGCTCTCACGAGTCTTGTGACGCCCGTCCGACGTCACCTGTCAGGCAAGTGGCGCAAAGGCCAAAAAAAAATCAGGGGCACCCCCTCTCGAAGGCGTCCCTGCAAAACGGAGACCGTTTTTCGTAGCAAGGTTATTCTCGCCCGATCGAACGTCATCGGTCAACAACTCCTAAGACAAATCATACGTAATCCTCAAAGAACCGCTTGGGCCTCCTTCGGATACCACGCTCTAATGAGCTGGATGACGTAGGTCAACCCCGTCCTTATCTGGTCACACTTCTTATAATACTCAGAGTGGCGTATGATTCGCTCTGCCAGCTGATTCATTTCGCATGCCCTCAGACAGTGAATCTCCGATGAGGCAACACGATGATGGAGGTAAAGCGCCGTCGTCAGCTGAATAAGACGGTCGTTACTGAGCTTCGACTTTGCTGTTTGCCGCGAGACCCCAGCCGCCCTAACTGCCCTTCTCACCGCATTTTGAGCTTGGTATCTTGGGATCCCGGCAGCCATGTCGTTGAGAATGCAGTTGTTGTGCCCACAAGCATTCCTGATGCCCTTGGCTGATTGGAGCAGATAGTAGTCATCCCTCATGTCCTTGTCATCATATCGACCAGCACAGAACCTCCAGAGCTGATTGAACCTACCAAAGGGTATGAGCTCGAGAAATGCCCAGATGGGGTATCCGGTGCCCCCGTAGTGTCTGATGATCCCGTTCGTGTAGGGTCCATCCTTACCGCGATTAATCTCGTCGTAAACTATGTTTATCGGCCTGCCCCTCTCGTCAGTCCTCTCGCAAGATGAAAGGAAGTCGCGGACTATGCCATAGCCGTCCTCATTGTGGTCCTCGATTGAATTGAGCAACCGCATCTTGAAAAAGTGCTCTATCTCAAGAGAGAGTGGCATGATCTGATAACGTAAGTGCATGTCGATGGTTGCGAGATCGACAAGCATCGCGAAGTCAAGATTGACGTACCTGCCCTTGCTTGGCCCGTCAGAGACGCGTTCGAACCCATGTCGGTAGGACCGCAGCCGGTAATAGTTGTTATTCCGGCGCATATTCCGGCGTAAATAGTCAGCTGCCTCATCGGCATGCATGATCTCGAATTGCACGCCATTGTTGCGCATATGTTCGATCTGTTCCTCAACTTTGAGCAGCGGATGGCTTTTCATGACCGTAATATCTCCTTCATGATTATGCCTCGGGATTGTACCGATGGACGAGGCAAAAGAGACCCTCACGAGTCTTGTGACGCCTGCACGGCACCAGCTGCCGATCCCTGCGGCTCCTGCGGCTCCATCAGCGCACGAGCCCCCTCATAGTAGAAGCGACCGTACTCCATAATGAAGGCGCGCGCCTCCTCTCGCCCCACACCCCGCACGATAGGTTGGAGGAGCGCTTGAAAAAACTGACGCGCAATGACCTCCAGCACGAGGGGGTTTGGGTCTCGTACGTCCCAGCCCGCCGCGCGCAGCTCAGATCCGTATGCCCGCGTACTCCTTACCTCAAGCTCGACAAGGCAATCGAGGTCGCGCTCCCACCTGGTCGCGACGGGATGTTGGGCTATGAGGGAGAACTCGTCGTGATGGTCATAAATGTAATCGATGATACGCAGCTGGACATGTTCCTCGTAGGCACCCATGTTGGAAAAGCTGCGCTCCTCTATGGAGCGTGACTCGAACTCGACGAAGGCCCGCTGGCACAGCTCGCAAAGTCCCTCGCCCACGTTGCCGACCGCCGCGCCAAGAAGGGCCTCCTTACTGGAGAAGTACCCGTAGATGGCCCCGGTCGTGACACCCGCCTCTGAGGCGATGGACCTCAGCGACGCCTCATGGAATCCCTTGGAGAGAAACTCTCGCCGCGCGGCGGCGACGATGGCATCTCGCGTGTTTGCGACGCCCCGTCCGCCACCCCCTATGCCGACCATCCGCTCCTCCGCACCTCCCATGCGACACCGATCTCGCAACCAGCCCTGCGGGCAGTCTACCATGCCGTTAGTGCCCCGCAGATTGTGGGGCACTTAGCGCCAAGTCCGCGCGCAACGCTACTCCGCCGCCCGGCAACGTCAGGTGGCGGGACGACGTATGACCAGGCAGAGGGGTGAGGCCAGGGCACCCTCAGCGCGGGTGCGCGATGTCCAGCACCTCGTCACAGCGCCGCGCAATCTCCAGGTCATGGGTCACGACCACGATGGACTTCCCCAGGTGCTCGCGCATCGAGAGGATGAGACCAAACACCTCATGGGCGAGCCTCCTGTCAAGGGAGCCGGTCGGCTCGTCGGCAAGGACGACGTTTCCCGGCTTGAGCATGCAGCGGGCAATGGCGACACGCTGCTGCTCACCCCCGGAGAGGACGTTGACCCTGGTCCTCTCGCTGCCCTTGAGGCCCACCGCCTGAAGCGCACGGCGGATCTGCTCCGCCTGCTCGGCGCGGCTCGCCTTGGCGTAGTGCATGCCAATCAGGAGGTTGTCGGCAACGGTGCGGTTGGTGACGAGCGCGTTGGTCTGGAACAGGTAGTTGATGTAATCCCTTCGCATGTGCGTGGCGCGACCCGAGTTGATGCGCGGCGCAGGCTCCCCGTTGATGGTCAGCGTGCCAGATGTGGGCTCCTCAAGCAGGCCGAGGATGTTCAGCAGCGTAGACTTGCCCGAGCCCGAGGGACCCATGACGGCCATGACCGCCGCCTGGGCGAGCGTAAGGTCGAGGTCGCTGAGCACAATGCGAGAGCCGAAGTTCTTCCCCAGCTTCCTTGCGACAAGCGGGGCCGCCTTGGTGGCGTTGGTGGCGGCAGCAGTCCCGCCTCGGGCAGTAGCGGCGGTGCTGGCAGCGGCGATGGGGGTGGTAGCGGTGGTAGCCATACTCTACTCCTTTAGCATGAGGTTGAGCTGCTTCAGGCTGTTCGCGCGCACGTAGATGGCAAGGGCGAGCAGCTGCGTCACGAGCATGAACGACACATAGACCACGCCGAGCGTCGAGCGCTGGACGAGCATGACGGCAAAGCCACAGGCAGACGCCAGGCACACCAGCAAAAACGGCAGCGGGTAGATGCGCAGCACCGAGTAGCCCATGAGGCGCTTGACGGCAACATCCTCCCCGTAGATGTACTGGTAGGCAGCTATGAGCCCCAGCACGAGAGCCACGAGCAGCACGGAGGTGAAGAGGCAGACACCCCCGAACAGCCTGAACGTGAGCCACAGCGTCTTGGTGAGGCCCTTGACGAACTCCGCCGTGCTCACGAACTCGGGCTCGTTGTCCTTGAGGTCAAAGCGCTCAAGCGTCTCCTCGGAAAGCGCGGTGGACAGCCTGTCCTGCCTCAGCTTGACCCAGCTGTTGTCTAGGTCGCCGGCACCAAGGCTCAAGCTCTCCACGAACGTCATGTTCTCGGGCGTGCAGATGAGGATGACGGAGTCGTTGGAGCTCTGGGGCGCGGTGGGGTCGGTGTCCCAGTTGAAGAGGCTGACGGAGGGGTCGTAGCGCACGAACTTGCACTGCCCGACGTCATCGAACTTCGTGTGGATGTCGCTCTTGCCCCTAATCTCCACCGAGAGCCTGGTCTCGTATGACTCGATCTCTCCCGCGAGCCGCTCGTCAAGCGTGCTCGGCACGAGGTAGACGCGCACCCCGGCATGCGCCTCGCGCACCAGCTCGTCGTCTAGAACAAACCCCTGGCTTCTCAGGTAGTTGGGCGACGCCGTATACATGCGGTACGGCGAGGAGGGCACGTTCTCGTATGAGCCCGCCCCCCGGAGGTTGTCCAGCATCTCCTGGGTCCAGAGCGTCGTGCTTACCGCATAGACGCCATCCTCGTCTGCCTGGGAGGCGTACCAGTTATAGAAACACTGACTCAAGTAGCTCGACTGTCCCGTGACGCTGCTGGCGTCGTTCCCTACCTTCCTCGTCTTAAGAATATACAGGTCTGACACCCGTGCCCACTGGGTGGCAATCTGGGCGTTCTTCTCGATGCCGCCCATCACGCCATCCAGGTAGTTGCCGCTCCAGTCGGCCACACAGGTGCACGCAAGGTAGAACAGCAGCAGCACGACGATGGCCACCCGCCGGGAGACCTGGTTTCGTATCGCCGCGACCGGGGCCGCACACAGCGTGATGAGTCCCGCCACAGCAGAGAGCAGGAGCACGGCGAGCAGCACGAGCAGCCCCGCGCTCGCCATGAAGGAGAGGTACGCGGGCGAGCCGAGCGTGCCCTCGCTGGCGACAAGCCCAACGGCCACCCCCAGGGGGGCCGCGACGCAGGCAAGCAGCAGCCAGCCAAGGCTCTCCTGCACCCAGAACTCCAAGCGAGACCATCCGCAGAGGAGGTGAGTGCCCATGGCGCGCAGGCCCATGAGGTCCGAGACCACAAAGAGGGCAAACAGCAGCGCCAAACTCGCCACGGCAAGGCCGAGGGCAAGGATGGGAGCCAACCCAAGATCCACCCTTTCCCCGTGCAGCGGGCTTGACATCGACTCCACCGAAACGCCGGACGCCTCCGCCACAGCCGCGCTCAGCTCGCGAAACTCCCCGGGGCTCAGCCCCAGCACGCGGTAGCTACCGTTTATGGTGCCCGTCTGCTCGATGAGGTTATCGAGCCGCGTGACGACGACCTTATCGCCCATGATGGTGGGCAGCCCCTCCACCTCGTCCACCTGCGAGACATCGAGCCCCAAGGTAGCGGTGGGTGAGGGGCTCCCAAGCAGCCTCCCGAGCCGTTCGGCATCCAAGACGCGCTCCCCCATGAAGGAGAGCGTAAGACCGTCGGCCTGCGCGGCCACGTCACCATAGACACCTATCTTGACATAGCCGAACGACAGCGTATCCGCGTCCGCCCCACGATTCCCGACGCCCCTGTCGACCCTCACGATGACCGCATGCCTCGTGCCGATGTAGTCCGAAAGCGTCTGCCAGGTCTGGTCCTGCACATCACGCCTGACATCGTAGAGGTCTAAGCTCATGCCCTCTTCAGGGTAGCTGGAGGCCGCATCAAGGTATGCGTCGGAACAGCGGAAGATAAGCAGCGCGGATACCGAGAGGGAGAGCAGAAGGATCACGACTGTCTTGGCGCACGCAACGAGCTTGGTCATAGGTCATGGACCCCTTCGTTTACTGCCTGGCAAATGGTTAGCCACACCTTGGTTTGTAGTATCTAACTTGACATTCAAGCTGTCAACGTCTTTCGGCCTTCCCATGCTTGCAAAAGCGTAAGGCAAGGGTAAGCCATATCGATGGCAGCCCCACCTCGCAAGATGGAACATGGTATGCAACGAATGCGCGCCAGGACACCAGCGACCTTGGGACCTGCGGCGCGCTCCTTGACCACCTCGACATCGTAAGGACGTGCAACCATGCGTTTCCTCATGAGCTACTCGAGCAGCTTCGCGACCGCGCTGAGCCTCTGGCCCCTCGCCTCTCTCGTCCTGACCGCGCCCATCCTGGCCTTCCTGTATCACCGCGACGGTCGCCTGCACCTTCGGGCGACGGCAGGAGCCTATCTCTCGGTCCTCTACGCGCTGTCGCTCGTGTGCTTCACGCTCCTCCCCCTTCCTACGGGAAACTCCGGGCTGGGTATCAGCTACGGCATCGCACCGCAGCTGAACCCCCTGGGGTTTGTGGGTGACCTGCAGAAGGACGGGGTCTCGGCCATCCCGCAGATAGTGGCGAACATAGGCTTCTTCGTGCCTCTTGGCCTCGTCTTTGGCCGTGGGTTTGGCTGGGGCATGAAAAGGTCCATGGCACTTGGGCTCCTTGTCTCTCTGCTTATAGAGACGGCGCAGCTCACGGGACTCTTCTTCCTGTATCCACACGCATACCGCACCTTCGATGTGGACGATCTGCTCTGGAACGTCTCGGGCGCGGCCATCGGCTGGAGCTGCGCGCAAGCCCTGGAGCGTGCGCTACCCTCCCGCAGGGTCGAGTTTGCCAATGTCACGCACATGCCCAGCCTGCTTCGCCGCACCGTGGCCTTCTGCCTGGACATGGCGCTCGTTGGCGTCGCGACTGTGGGTACGTATATAGCCGCTCGGGCAGCCCTGTCTTTGGTGGGGGCAAGGCCGGTCGCCGCCGATCTCGCTGCGATCGCGGCCGCCAGCCTCACCTTTCTTGCCGTCGAGGGTATCGTGCCGTGGCTGCACGACGGATCGACCCCCGCAGGCGCCGTGGTGCGCATGAGCTGCCAGACGACGGATCGCACACCTTTGCGCCGCCTCGCGTTCTACGCGGCGCGCCTGATCACCCTGACATGTGCCATGTGCCAAAAAATGCCGTCACTGATCTTCTTGTGCGGGCGCTTTGGTAGCATCTGCGTATTGCGGGAATGCAATACGGGGGAAGTACATGAAGTCGAAGACGTTCAGGCTGTCTGACGATAACGTTGAGCTGCTCGGATACATCTGCAGGGAGAGGGATTGCAGCCAGAGCAGTGCAATACGAAGTGCAATACAAAATGAGGCGGATGCAATACGCTCTGGCGGCGGGTCGCAGGGGTCGTCAGATGCGGTTTCGGCCCTCGTCGAGCAGCTCGCGGTGAAGGACGGGCAGATTTCCCGTCTTCAGGACGCCCTGGACGCCGCGCAGGGAACGGCCAAGGCCGCGCAGGTGCTGCACGCCCAGGAACGCAGGGCGCTCGAGTCGGAGGGGCAGAAGGGCCGGTGGAGGCGTCTGCTCGACGCGTGGCGCGGATGAGCCCTTATGACGCGCCGCCGCGTCTGACCTGCTAGACCCCACCGGGGCAAGATGGAAGCGAAGGACAAAACTCCACCAGAGTGGAATTTGTACATACACTTCCTACATCTTGCAGACCCCGGGGGACGGTGTGACGCCGCTCCGTCCCCCGGGGTCCCTTCGGTGTTCTTTCGTGTGCTAGAATCGTGGTGCTAAATGGGTATACTGTTGGTATGACGAAAGGGGCGCGATGGAGCCGGAGATTCACCCGAACGCCCTGAAGCACCTGAGCCGCGCCGAGGTGCTTCAGGCGTGGGGCTCCGTGACGAAGAGCATCATGCGCGAGAGCCCACAGGAGCCCCCCAGATGGCTCATGGTCGGCTGGCTGGCGGACGGCAGGGACGTGGAGCTGATAGCGGTCGAGACGGTCTCTGGTTGGCTTGTGATACACGCCATGGCGCCCGTGCAGAGTAAGTTCGCGAGGGAGATAGAGGATACCGAGAGGAGGTCGCGATGAGCGAGCGGAAGTGGGTCGCGGCCAACGGCCAGGAGATAACCGAGGAGATGGTGGGCCGCTGGTGCGACGCCTACGAGAGGGGCGAGTTCCCCGAGGGCGAGCGCACCGTGGGCGGTGTTGTGCATGGGCGCCCCCCGCTCTCGACCGAGGGGACGGCGGTCATCTCCGTCAAGGTGCCGGTCGGCATGAAGAGGGCCGTCGAGCGCAAGGCGAGGAGCGAGGGCATGAGCACGAGCGCGTACGCCCGCGCGGCCCTGGCGGACAAGCTGCTGGGGGTCGGCTGAGATGGGCGGACGAGGCTGGCGCGGGTGCCTGGCCAGCAACGGAGGAGGTATCGAATAAGCGGCAACGTGATTCTCGACTGCGTCGTGTGTGTTGCCGTCGGCGGGCTTGTGCTCGCGCTGGGCATCTGACAGATGCGTACGGGCGACGTGCGGTTCCTTCACGGCTACCACTACGCCAACGTCCCCGACGCCGACAGGCTCGCGCTTGCCCGCGAGAGCGGGCGCTGGATCGCCGCGACGGGCCTCTGCGTCACGGCCCTTGGCTTCTCGCTCCTGCTGCCAGACCCGGCGGCGTACGCCGTCGCTGTCGCCCTGGTTGCCGTGATGCTCGTGCTAATCGCCGTGACCTGCCGCGTCATCGTCAAGCACAATGGCTCCCTCTTCGGTTGATGGCGCCCCCGCCGCGCCGAGCTTCACGATAGAGTTCGACGAGCGGAGGGCCGCCGCCCACGGGACCACGGCGGACGGGCTGTACGACCGCGTGGGTGCCTTCGTGGAGCCGTACGGCAACGTCCGCGTGGCGCGCGGCACGTGGCGGGCGCGGGAGGGCGCAGACGGGTTCTGGGCGCAGCCGGTGGCGCTGGCGCGCCTGACGCGGGAGCGCTGGGTCATGCAGAGCGTCGGGTCAATCACGTACCGCGAGGGGGGCGTCGAGGGGGACTACCTCGACGTGATTCGAAGGGTGCGCCCCGCCTTCTTTGCGAGTAGGCGGGGGCAAACCGAGGGACCGGACGGGACGCCGTGGCCGCATGCCGCCCCGTCCGGTTGCAAGATGTAGGAAGCGTGGCCACAAACTCCACTCTGGTAGAGTTTTGTCCTTCGCTTCCATCTCGCCCCGGCGGCGGGGACTGGGCGGCTCATAGGGTCGCCGGTGGAAACAAAGAAAAGCGCCCAGGGCATGAGGGATTGGTTCCCTTGCCTTGGGCGCTATACTGGTTACTGGTGGCCGTAGCGGGAAGGACTGCAATCCGTCCCGCGCAGAAATCGAGGTCGCGACTCGAAATCCGCACCACCACGTAGTGTACCCGCATTCTACCGCGATGAGGACGGAGAAGAGAAGGCGACCTCCCGAACAGGGAGGTTTTTTCATGGCAGCAGACAAGAGCAGGTTTTCGATTTTCTCGTCTATGACGAATGTGCCCCGGATGATTGGGTGGGCATCCTGCGACGCTCGCATTGCGCGTTCGCGATTTCTCCGATTCACCAACCAGATGACGAGTGCAAAAACCGCACTACCACGTGGTTTTCTATTCGGGAAACGGGCCGATTACCTTGCAAGCAGCGAAATCGAAGATTCCTGCGGAGGTACCAGCTAACGACTACGTGGAGATTACGGCGTCGAGCAGCGGGTATCAGCGCTATCTCATCCACCTCGATGACCCTGAAAAGGAGCAGTTCCCCGAAGGCATCAACGCAATTACCCTGATAAACGGCTTCCCACTCGACCTTACGCGCGAACTTTCGAAGTCGGAGAAGGCCAAGATTCGTTTGGAGCTGATGCGCATCATCAGGGAGAACGGCGTGACGGAATACTGTGATTTCGTTTTTGGGCTGATGGATATGGGAGACCCTGACATGCTCGACTACGCCTGCAATCACACCATTCTGTTCAACGGCGTTATAAGCTCGCAGCGGAACAGGTACACCTACGGACAAGGTAAGGTAGCCGGGTCAACGGAGCAATCAGCGACTACGGGGGCGAAATAGTTCCGCGAAGCGGATCTGCGTAGCCCTCGTTCGCGGATTGCGGAGTTGATGCGGCGGGCAAAGTCGAAGACCAGACTTGAGCAAGGGTCGATGGGGACGAACTTCCCCATCGACCCTTTCCTTGCCCGGGTCTCGAATAAGGGGAGTCCTCCGGTTCGGAACCTATGGGGGGCTTACTACGACAGCCCCCCATAGCCTGACATCGGCACTCGCCCTCGCACCCGTCGTCATCCCCATCATGGCCATCAGCTGGCTTCTCCGTCGACAGATGCCCTACGACTTCATCTAAGGCGCTGCAAGTGCACTGCGAGCACGAGGGTGATGCGGGCGCGGCGCGGGCGGCGGGCGCGGCGCGCCCATCGCGATGTGAGTGATTCACTCACATCACGTTGACGAAGTGAGTGAATCACTCACTTCGAGAGTATGTTCAGCAAATCTCTGAGCAGCAGATATGTAATTTGTTACCTAAGGCATACACCGTCTAAGGGCGCAAAAACCACTCACATCGCGTTGACGAAGTGAGTGATTCACTCACAACGCGCAGTCGAGTACCCTAAATAACAGGATAGCTTCAGTCACGATGCATTCTGACTCAGCCGTGCTGGCGTACGCCGCAATGTCACGAGCCCCGCAGCAGGACAACCCGCATACCGCTATCGATCGTGACATGGTAAGCCGCAAGCTCGTAACGCTTAACGAACCCTCAATCCCTGTGCATACCGCGGGCGAGTCGGGGTATCAGGATTATGGCATAGCTACGGCACACTGAATCGGGAGGTCTCCATGGGTGGTCTCAAGTTGCTGAAGAGCAAGGTGTTTATCGGCCTCATTTGTCTGGTGATTGGTGGCGCAGGAGTTCTCGCCATCCAGAACCTCAGCCCAAAAAACACGTCAGACGGTCCGAAGATAGTGGAGGCATCCACCATCTTCGAGCGGATCCAAGCGCAAAACGAGATGGTTGGCGCCTCTCAGCGCTACAACATCACGGAGAAGGCGAGCAACGACAACACGATGGACACGTTCCTCGGACGCATACACGTGCCTTTCACCGAGAACAGCTTCTGGTATCGCTACGTGGGCACCATCAAGGCTGGTGTAAACTTGGCAGATGCGAATTTTAGCAAGAAGGATGACGGCACGATCGTCGCGTCCCTGCCTGCTCCCTACATCATCTCGAACACACCCGACAAGGACGCGTCGGGGGTACTTGAGGAGAATAACAACATCCTCAACCCCATTCACATCGAGGACATCGATGCCTTCATGAAGCAGTGCGTGGAGAAGAGCGAGTCCGAGTCGGTTAGCAACGGACTGTACGACGAGGCGAAGAAAAACATCGAGAAGAACATAGAGGGCATGTTCCAGGCGGCCCTCGGCCCCGACACCAAGGTCACCTTCGAATGGAAGTAACGCTATGAACCTTTAAGTGAAGTGGAGGTAGCGCAATGAAGAAGCGTGTCACCATCATCGTGGCGATCATTCTGATACTTCTCGTGGCGTTCATCGTCTTCAATAACATGGTCCTCTCCTGGAGCTAGGGCGAGGGCGATCACGCGACGGGATGCGATGGAACGCGGCGAGCCTCATACATGAGGGGTCCCGTCAAAGTGCACGTTTTCGTCATGTCGATTGATAAAACCCCAGTTGAGCATTTTCCAAGGCGACGAAAACGTGCACTTTACGACGGCGAGTCGAGTATCGGGACCCGCAGCTCCCCCTTTCGCCGCGAAAAGCTCCCGTCCCGCTACAAAAAACTCCCGTCTTGCCAGAGGGTGAGGAGATTTGGGGAGTTCTGCCTCGCCACAGGGTAAGGGGGCCTGGGGGCACTGCCTCGTCCCCCCGTACCCCCTTTCGGCTGGTAGGGCGACCCGTGAGGCCCACCCTATCGATCCCAGCTATAGCCAGTCACCTAAAACATGTGGGACATGTCAGGTTGACCTCAGAGACAGGGTGCCGCTACACTTAACCCCATGTTTGACGTAGGGAAACATACCACGCGTTTGATGGCTGCGAGAGCCATGCAGATGCCCAAGCCCGGGCACCTCCTCTTGGCTTGTGCCGAAGGAGGACCGGGCGTCTCTTTGAGTTAGCCCTCGGCAGAGGGCGACCTCCCTGTCCGGGGCAGGAACGAAGCACTGACAAAGCGTTTTTGCCAGCAGATGCGAGTTCCTCCCGTCAAACGCAGTCGGCATTGAGTGGAGCCAGGCACGTCATGATTTCCTTGCAGCACCTCACAAAAACCTACGACGCGAACGCGAGTGGCGACCACGCCTTGAGGGACGTGTCCTTAGACATCCCCGATGGCGACGTCTTTGGCGTCATAGGCATCTCGGGCGCAGGGAAGTCGACACTCGTTCGCTGCATCAACCTGCTCGAACGCCCCACGTCAGGTCGCATCGTGGTCGATGGGAGCGACGTGACGGAGCTGGAGGGCGCCGAGCTTCGTCGCTATCGCCGCCGCGTGGCCATGATCTTCCAGGACTTTGGCCTGCTTGCCCAGAAGACCGCCCTCGAAAACGTCTGCTTTCCCTTCAAGGCGAGTACAGGACGCGTCACGGCCGACAACCGCAGGCGCGCGCTGGAGCTGCTCGACCAGGTGGGACTCGCCGACAAGGCGTCGTCGTGGCCCGCCCAGCTTTCCGGTGGCCAGCAACAGCGCGTCGCCATCGCCCGCGCGCTCGCCTGCGAACCCGAGTACATCCTCTGTGACGAGGCGACGAGCGCGTTGGATCCTGCGAGCACCGCGTCGGTCCTCTCGCTTCTCAAGCGGATCAACGATACGGCGGGTGTCACCATCGTAATCATCACGCACTCCATGGACGTCGTCCGCCAGGTGTGCAAGAGTGTCGCCGTGCTGTCGCACGGCAAGCTGGTCGAAAGGGGAAGCGTGGACGAGGTCTTCTCGAACCCCCAGAACGAGACCACAAAGGCACTGCTCGGAAGGGTGAGCTGGAATGACTGACGCCATCCCCTCATTCTTGCGAGACTTTGGAGCGCTTTTGGGACAGGGCATCGCAGACACCCTGGCGATGCTCTTCGTCTCGACTGCCATTGCCTACGTGCTGGGCATCGCCTTGGGTGTTGTCCTCTACGTAAGCGCGCCGGGCAGCCTAAGGCCCATGCGCATGCTGTACTCCGTGCTCGGGTGGGTCGTCAACATGGCGCGCTCCATCCCGTTCATCATCCTGATCGTCTCGGTCATCCCCATGACTAAGGCCATTGCAGGCACCACGGTCGGCGTCCGGGGCGTCATCTTTCCACTCGTGCTCTCTGCCGCGCCCTTCGTGGCACGCATGATCGAACAGTCCCTTGCCGAGGTGCCGCACAACTCCATCGAGGCAGCAGAGGCCTGCGGTGCGTCACTTCCACGCGTCGTGTTCTCGGCACTTCTGCCCGAGGCGTTGCCCTCCATCGTGCGCGGCGTGGCAGTCACGCTCATCTCGGTCTTGGGTTACACGGCCATCGCGGGCGCTGTCGGCGCAGGCGGCCTGGGAGATATCGCCATCCGCTATGGCTACTACCGCTACCAAGACGAGGTGATGCTCGTCACCATCGTCCTACTGATCGCGTTGGTCCAGCTCATCCAGACAAGCTGCGACCTCATCGCCAGGCACATCGATCACAGGTAGCCACAAGGATCCGCACGAGCGCATATCCAAATACCCAAGCGAATCATCACCGCCATTCGATAGAAAGGAACTGCCATGCCAGACATCACCAGAAGGGGCTTCATCCTTACCGCCGCTGCCGCTTCCTCCGCCATCCTGCTCGGGAGCGCGCTCACGGGCTGTGGCTCCACCGGCGCCAATGGCCCGGGGGCTGCTAAGAGGCTCACCGTGGCGGCATCACCCACGCCACACGCCAAGATCCTCAGCGAGTTCGCGGCACCCAAGCTCAAGGACCAGGGCATCGAGCTTACGGTCAAGGAGTACACCGACTATATCATCCCCAACCAGGTCACCAGCTCAGGAGAGGTGGACGCCAACTACTTCCAGCATATCAACTACCTCGACAATTACAACGAGAAGAACGACACCGACCTCGTGGGCGTCGCCGCCATTCACTATGAGCCGTTCGGCATCTACGCCGGCACGTCATCCGACCTCTTGAGCATCGCAGACGGCGCTCAGATCGCCGTCCCCAACGACCCCACCAACGAGGGTCGCGCGCTGCTGCTCCTGCAGCAGGAGAAGATCATCCGCCTGAGTAATCCCAACGACCTTGAGGCCACGGCGACTAGCGTTGCCGACAACCCCCACAATGTGCGGCTCGTCGAGGTCGAGGCAGCCGCCGTCCCACGTCAGCTGCAGGATGTCAACTTTGCCGTGATCAACGGCAACTACGCCATAGAGGCCGGCATGCACGCGTCTGACGCCTTGGCCGTCGAGTCCGCCCAGGGCGTCGCGGTGCAGCAGTATGCCAACTACATCGTGACTACGCCCGACAAGAAGGACGACGAGCGCATCGCCGCGCTCGTGAAGGTGCTCACCTCGGATGACTTCAAGAAGTATCTCTCAGATACCTATGGGAAGGACGTGCTGCCGGTCTAAGGCGCAGGGTCGCGACGGAACGCAGGACCGCGCGGCGGACAGAGAAGAGATAGGACCGCAGGATCGCGCCTCGCGGCGTACGGCATTGTGAGGCGCGATGCTCCATGGGCGCGGCACCCGAGTCGGATGGGCAACCCGACTCGGGTGCCCAGGCAAGTGGCCCGCGCAGCGACGACGCCATTTGCGTCACCGGCGGCAGGATTACAGGATGTCGATGTACTCCCCGGAGAGCACCTTGTTCATGCTTCTCACGGCACAGAACTTCCCGCACATGGAGCAGGTCTCGCTGTGGTCGTCCTCGGGAGCGCGGCTGTCACGTATCGCCCTCGCAACCTTGGGGTCGAGGGCCTCCCTAAACTGTGCGCCCCAGTCAAGGACGCGGCGGGCGTCCGCCATGCGCTCATCGCGCTCCTGCGACCCCGGGATCCCCTTGGCGATGTCTGCCGCATGGGCGGCTATCCTGCTGGCGATGATGCCCTGGCGCACGTCATCCACGTTTGGCAGGGCAAGATGCTCGGCTGGCGTCACGTAGCACAAAAACGCCGCTCCCGCCCAGGCGGCGATGGCGCCTCCGATGGCCGCCGTGATGTGGTCGTAGCCTGGCGCGATGTCAGTCACGAGAGGTCCGAGCACGTAGAAGGGGGCGCCCTTGCAGATGGTCTGCTGCACCTTCATATTGGCGGCTATCTGGTCCATCGGCACGTGTCCCGGACCCTCCACCATCACCTGGACGTCCCTGTCCCAGGCGCGCTGCGTCAACTCACCGAGCCTCAGGAGCTCCCCCATCTGGCAGCCGTCCGTGGCGTCGGCGAGACAGCCCGGTCGACACGCGTCGCCGAGGCTTATGGTCACGTCGTGCTTGTGGCAGATCGTAAGAATATCGTCGTAGCGCTCAAGGAAGGGGTTCTCCTCTCCGGTCATGGCCATCCACGCGAACACGAGGCTCCCGCCGCGACTCACGACGTTCATCTTGCGCCCTCCCGCGCGAATCTCGCCGATGGTCTTTTTGGTGATGCCGCAGTGCAGGGTGACGAAGTCGACGCCATCCTCTGCGTGCAGGCGGACCACGTCAACGAAGTCGTCGGCGCTGAGCGTGGCGAGATCGCGCTGGTAGTGAATGACCGCGTCGTAGACGGGGACGGTGCCCACCATCGTGGGGCACTCGCGGCAGAGCTTGCGCCTGAAGGGTTGCGTGTCGCCGTGGCAGGAGAGGTCCATGATGGCCTGTGCGCCGAGCTTGACGGCACTTTTGACCTTTTCCATCTCGATGTCGTAGTCTTTGACGTCACGGCTGACACCAAGGTTGACGTTGATCTTGGTCCTGAGCATGCTCCCAACGCCGTTTGGGTCCAGGCACGCGTGCGCGTGGTTGGCCGGGATGATCACCTTGCCCTCGGCGACCCAGGCGCGAATCTCCTCGGCTGTCCGGTACTCCTTCTTGGCCACCACCTCCATCTGAGGCGTGATAGTGCCCTTGCGAGCCGCTCCCATCTGAGTGTCTAGCTCCTCCATAGCTCCCTTTCCTTTCCGTTATGCATCACGTAAGCGGACGTCAGCCGCCAACCGGCCCCTCGGCGTAGCCGCCCGTAAGGGCAAAGGCGTGGTTCATGGGACCGCTTCCTTGCCCGAGGTCGAGCATCGCCAAGAGGGCGTCCGTGACGTAGGACTTGGCGCGGCGGGTGGCCTGCGTGAGATCGAAGCCCTTGGCGAGGTTCGAGGCGATGGCACTCGAGAGCGTGCAGCCAGTGCCATGCGTGTTTGGATTGTCGATGCGCCGAGCCTTGAGCCAGTGAGCGCTGCCGCATGACCAGAGCAGGTCGTCGGCATCGGTGTCGCTCAGGCCATGCCCACCCTTGCAGAGCACGGCGCAGCCGAAGCGCGTGGCGATGCCCTCGGCTGCAGCAAGCAGGTCTGCGGCGGTCTTGATGCGAAGGCCCGAGAGGACCTCGGCCTCGGGGATGTTGGGGGTGATAACGTCCGCGAGCGGGATGAGCCTCTCCTCAAGGACGGCAACGGCGGCATCATCGATGAGCCTCGCCCCGCTCGTCGCGACCATCACGGGGTCAAGGACCACGTTTCTCGCCTCGTGATGGCGCAGGCGATCGGCGATGGTAAAGACGAGGGAAGGCGAGCTCACCATGCCAATCTTTACCGCGTCGGGCCTGATGTCCGCAAACACCGCGTCTATCTGTGCCGTCAGAAACTCGGGCGTGACATCCATGATGGCCGTCACACCCATCGTGTTCTGGGCAGTCAGCGCCGTGATGGCGCTCATGGCAAAGACCCCGTTCAGGGTCATCGTCTTGATGTCCGCCTGGATACCGGCTCCCCCACTGGAGTCGCTCCCGGCGATGGTCAGCGCTGTTTTCATCTGGTACCTCCCTTGCGTGGGTTCTTCCCGATCGCAGAGACGATGGCCGCACCTTCTCGAAAGTCATCGAGATGGACGTCGACCGTCGCCCTGATGGCGTCCTGGTCCGCTGCGCTCGCCTCGTCTTGGATGGCGCAGGTGGGAAAGCCCGCCTCGTGGGCGCAGCGCAGCGCCAGGAGCGTGTCCTCGACGACAAGCACGTCTTGGGCAGGAAGGCCCAGATGCTCGGCGGCCATGCGGTAGATCTTCGGCTGTGCCTTGGTGGTCGCGTAGTCATCACAGGAGAGCAGGCACTCAAAGCAATCCCAGACGCCCAGGCGCTCGAGGGCGAGACGCCCCAGCGCGGGGTCACCCGCAGTCGTGAGCAGCATGCGCGCCCCCGCCTCCCGAAGG
>ERZ773022.394-NODE-394-length-36868-cov-4.742020_pt1 | contig 36868 bp, 30 predicted proteins | sample MGYA00580839_ERZ773022 | MGnify/ENA primary metagenome ERZ773022 (study PRJEB29015, sample SAMEA2738020) | human oral metagenome | biome: human oral; feature: human-associated habitat; material: dental | place: China | collected 2044 ... | reverse complement strand
GCGCCTCACGGCTCGAAGCGTCCATCCACGCCACCAAAGACCACCCGGCCCGCTCGCATTCGCGGGCATACGCGGCGGCCAATTGAGACTTGCCCACCCCACGCATCCCACACACAACAACCGGCCCACCCACAGGCGAAGAACCCACACCATTGGTTGACGAGCCCGAACCGTCGGCTGCACGGCCCGCGCCGTCGGACGAAGAACTCACGCCATCGCCAGCGGCCGACGAGCCCCCAGCTGCATCGTTTCCGGCGGCCGGCCCTGAAGCCTCGCTCTGCGGTCCAGGCAGGCCCAGCGCCGTGTCAAGCCTGGCCTGCTCGTCTCGGTCGATGAAGCCGGCCGCCCGGCCTGGGGGAGAGCCAAACCGAACTTTCCGTTCAGGATCAGTGTGTCTCGCGGGAAGGCGCTCATCAATGAGGTTCCTAACTTCATTCGTCGTCCCCCTTATTTCGGTCATCATCCCCGTTACCTCGTGATGATAGGCCCTTATCTCACGATGGTGATTGTCGGCTGCGGCGTTGCCCGCGTTGACTGCCTCCAACGTCTTTTCGGTGGTTGTCTCGATTCTTTCTACTTTCCCGAGGAGCGTATGGAAGCTGCCAAGTAGGTCCGTCAGGGCTTGAGGAACAAAGTTAGGGTCGGTCTCAGCCTGGCGGCAGACGCCGTCGGCGACAATAATCAGCAGCTCGTCAAACAAACCCCGCGCGTTGTCCTCGAGTGCTTCGCGGCGCTCGGCGCCGCCGCAGTCGTTGACGTAGGTAAGGAATGCGTCTCGGCCGCGCCTTGCCTGGACAAGGGCCTCCTTGTCTTCGCTGATTTCCTTGAACATTGCAAGGGCCGAAGCCGTCGCCTTTTCGAACTCAGCTTTCTCTTCAGCTGAGACAGCGGATTTGCTCTGACATTTTGACGCTTTTGTCAGCCTCTTCCTGATCCTCCTCGCCTGCCGCTTCTGACGTCGTGATAGTTTCCTGAATCGCTCGGCCGCCCCCGCTACTGTGTTGACAATCCCGAGACCATCGAGAAAAAGGGACAAACCATAGACAATCACGCCAAGACCCATGCACCGATTTTACTCGCAACACGGATCGATTTACCGGCACCCCGACGTTCAGGTTCCAATGCGTGCGAGTGAGCTACTTGCGAGTGAGGGGACATTTACGGCGTACGAAGAGGCGTCATAGATTCTGGGGAAACGCGGCTCGACGTCCGCGAAGACTCGGCCCTCTCTCCGAAAATGCGCCGCCTAAAAGCCGCAGGCGTGTAATTGGAACGCTGTGCCGATTTACAGGAACGCCGCGCCGACCAGGCTCACGTCGTCGCCCAGTTCTGCGGGAACGACGATTCCCTCGCGGTTGGCGGGGACGAGGGCTTCGCGTGCCACGAGCTCGGATGCCCGTGCGATCCAGTCGGGGTGGGCGATGGCCACGCTGCCGCCCACCACGATGCGTTCGGGGTTGAAGACGTTGGCCATGTCGACGCACATGCCCGCAACCGCGGCGGCTGCGGCGTCGAGCGCCCGGATCGCGTGAGGGTCGCCCGCGGCGGCGCATTCGTCCACGTCCTTGCCGGTGAGCGGCCGGCCGCTTCGAAGGCGCTCGGCGAGGGGCGAGGACGTTTGCGAAGAGAACGATAATGCTTGCGACGAAGACGATGCTTGCGACGAGATCGGTGCGGCGACAGCTTCACCGGCTCGGGCGGCGACGCTGGCAGCAGCAGCGGAGCCTTCGACGGATTTCGTGACGCCGCGGGTTTGCGCGAAACCTTCAGCAGCACGGAACTCGGCGCCCTCAGCCGCACGGAGCTCCGCCTCGGCTCGGCGGGCGATCGACGGGCCGGACGCGATGGCCTCGACGCAGCCGCGGCGGCCGCAGCCGCACCGAGGGCCGCCGCGCTCCACGCAGATGTGCCCGATCTCCCCGGCGACGCCGTCGACCCCGCGAATCAGGCGGCCGTCAAGCATCACGGCGCCGCCCACGCCGGTGGAAACCGTGATGAAGACGAAGTTCGCCGTGCCGCGCGCGCTGCCGCAGCGGTGCTCGCCGAGTGCTGCCGCGTTCGTGTCGCGGTCCACGCGCACCTCGAGGCAGGCGGCCCGCGAAAGCGCCTCGCCCAGCTCGAGCCCGGCGAGGACGGGCCCGGTGTTCGGCGGCGTGAAGAGCTTGCCCGTGCGCGGGTCGACCGGCCCGGTCACGCTCACCCCGATCCTTTCGAGGGTGTGGCATCCGGTTCTCATTCGCGCCTCGCCGAGGGCGTCAAGGCACGTGTCGACGACGGCCCGCCCGCCTTCCGACGTCGGCAAGGGCCGCCGGCTCCTGACGAGGATCTCCCCGGCGGGCGTGACGACGGCGGCGCGAATCCACGTCCCGCCGATGTCGAGGGTTCCGATGCAATGGGAGGCGTCGGCGTCCGATGCGCTGGCGTGCGGCGACGACGGCGCAACGGCGGGTTGTTCAGCTGGTTGCCCCGCGGATTTCGGGGCGTCGGACTTCTGAGCGTCAGCGGGGCGCCCGGCGGATTGTCCGAACGTGTTGACAGGTTCTCCTTGCGCGACCATACTTAAGTATAACATTATAATGAATCGCGGAAAACCTGAGAGGTGACGCTATGGCGCAGGAGACGATCGACTCCCGCGTGCCTGACGGCGAAGCCGATGAGCATGCGGTTGAAGCCGATGCCCACGTGGCCGAAGCCGATGCGCGCGTCGGCACGAACGCGCCCTCGAACACGCCCGGCGCCGCCCTCGTCAGGGGCCCCGTGCCCCTTTACCACCAGGTATACAGCGCTCTGCGCCGAGAAATCGACGCCGGGCGGTGGAAATCGGGGGATCGCCTCCCGACGGAGCGCGAACTCGGAGAGTTTTACGGGTGCAGCCTCGTCACGGTGCGGCGCGCTCTGGACGAGCTCGTCCGCGAAGGCCAAATCTATCGCGTCCGCGGGCGCGGGACCTTCGTCAGCGAAAGCCCGGTCGAGCGCCAGCTCGCCGAGCTGACGAGCTTCACGGCGGAGATGGCCGTCCGCGGCCTGGAGCCGCGCACGGTCGTTTTGACCCAGGAAGTCACCGAATCGACGCCGTCGACGGCGGACCGGCTCGGCATCGCCTCGGGGCTTCCGGTCTACTCGATCGAGCGCCTGCGCATCGCCGGCGACGAGCCGTTGCTCCTCGAACACGTCTTCCTTCCCGAATACCTCTTCCCCGGGCTCCTTTCTCTGGATCTCGGGTCCTCGTCCCTCTACACGCACCTTTCTCAGCGCTTCGGCGTCGACCTCGTCAGCGGGCATCAAACGATCCAGCCCGCCCTGCCGAGCGCCAGGGAAGCCGCGTTGCTCAAGCAGGAGCGCAGCGAGCCCGTGCTCCTGATCAGACTCATCTCACGCAACGCCGATGGGCGTCCGATCGAATACTGTCGCACAGTTGTGAAGGGCAGTCGGGCGAAGTACCACATCGACGTCGCCAGGCCGCGAAGCGTATGAAAAGGAAATTCGGCACCGCGCCCGCATCGCCGTCCGCGAACCGTCGATGCGGCGTTCGAGCGAGCCTCCCGCGCCCAGCGCCTGACCATGCCCTTCCTCCCAATCACCTCAACCAGCTGGAGCGAACATGAGGAGACACAGCAAACGGGCGATCGCAACGGCGATGATCGCCGCATGTGCAATGGCGGGCACGAGCCTCGCCGCCTGTTCGAGCGACGACGCCGACGCGAACACGATCGTCGTCTGGGACTACTACGGCTCGGCGACGCCGGTGAAACCCGCCATCGAGGCGTATAAGAAGAAGCACCCGGGAATCAAAGTCGATTACCAGGTCTATGACTACGACACCTTCCAGGAGAAGCTGTCGACCGCTTTCTCGTCGAACTCGGCGCCCGACCTGGCCACGATCGACATGACGTGGGTGCCGACCTACGCCTCCCAAGACCTTCTGTCCGATCTGTCCGAGATCTCGGGCGAAAAACTCAACGGCGCGTCCATCGACTCCCAGTACACCAAGGGCGCCGTCGACGCCATGACCTACAAGGGCCACAAGATCGCCCTGGCATACGACTTCGACGCCTACGCCCTCTACTACAGGAAGGACATCCTGGAGGCCAAGGGGCTCAAAGTTCCCACCACATGGGACGAGCTCGTCGAGGTCTCCAAGGCCATGGCCGAAGACTCCAACGGCGACGGCAAACCCGACAAGTACCAGATGCAGGTGCGTCCGGACACGTTCCAGTACTCCCAGTTCCTCTTCCAAAACGGCGGGTCGATCGTCGATAAGTCCGGAAAGAAGGCGGCGTTCACCTCTCCCGAAGGCGTCCAGGCGATGGAGTACATGAAGAAGCTGCTCGACAGCGGCGGCCTGCTGTGGGACGACTCGCAAGGCGACTCCACGGGCCTGCCTGGAATCTCGGACGAACGCATCGGGATGTTCCTCAACGGCCCCTACATGATGGGAGTGCTCAAGGACGGCGTCCCCGGCCAAGGCGGAAAATGGGCCGTGGCGCCGGCGCCCTTCGCCAAGAAGCCCGGCTCGTACCTCGGCGGCACCGGCCTGGTGATTCCGGCCAGCGCGAAGAACCCGAAGAAGGCATGGAGCCTCATGCAATTCATGCTTACACCCGAGCAGCAAGAGCTCGTTTACACCAAGGCGGGGGCCGCTCCCGCCACGAAGGCCGCGCTCAAATCGCCCAAGCTCTCCCAGCCCGATCCCTTCTTCGGCGGGCAAAAGCCCTTCGAGGTGTTCGAAAAGGCCATGGCCACGGCGACGCCGTTCCCGTACGTCGCCGGGTGGCCCGACATCGACCAGGAGATCACCAAAGCGGTCGCCTCTGCGATCAGAGGCCGGAAAACCCCCAAGGGGGCCCTAGAAGATGCAGCGAAGAAAACCGATGAAGCTCTTCGCCAATGACGCGGCAGGCGGCGCGGCGCAGCAATCACGCACGGCTACGATCGCGCCGCCGCCGGCGAAACGCGGGCGACGTCGCGCATCCGCGCACTTGGACTCCCTCAAGGCGGAACCCGAAGCGAAAGGGGTGACAAAATGGTTGACGCAGCAGACGCCGCGGTAGAGACCGAGGCCGCGAACGCGGAAAGCGGCGCGAGCGCCCGAAGCCGCAAGGCGGCCTCCAAACGCCGATCGTCCACGAAGAAATCGCCCATGGAAAGGCGGCAGCGCCGGGCGGGGTACGTCTTCGTGGCCCCGGCCATGATCCTCACCGCCGTTTTCTTCTTCCTCCCCATGGCTTTCTCGCTGTGGTGGAGCTTCACAAAGTACAACGGCGTGACCGACCCGAAATTCGTCGGCCTCGACAACTACTCCGACCTCTTCGCCGACGACCAGTTCCGAACCGCCGCAGGAAACACGGCGATCTTCGCCCTCGTGACGATGACCATCGGTCCGCTCCTCGGGCTGGTTTCGGCGCTCCTGCTCAATCGAGCGCGCGTTGGCCAGGCACTCTTCCGCGCCGCGTTCTTCCTCCCCGTGACGATGTCCCTGGTGGTCGTCTCGACGATGTGGAAGATGCTCCTGAACGACGACGGGCTGATCAACCGCGCCATCGAATTCTTCGGGGGAGAGGGGCGCCAGTGGCTCTCCGACCCGGACACGGCCTTGCTGGCCGTGTGCGCCGCGAGCATCTGGCAGGGGTTCGGCTTCGAGACGATCATCCTCCTCGCTGCGCTGCAGGGAATCCCTCGCGAGAGGTACGAGGCGGCCGCCGTCGACGGCGCCGGGCCGTGGCGAACCTTCCGGGCCGTCACCCTGCCCGCGTTGCGGCCCGCGCTCCTATTCGTCTACGTCGTCGGAATCATCGGCGCGTTCCAGGTGTACGACCAGGTTTATGTCATGACCAGAGGCGGGCCCGCCGACTCGACGATGACCGTGGTCTACTACCTCGTCGAGAAATTCCATCGGCTGGACTTGGGCCATGCGTCCGCGGCCGCATATCTCCTGGTGATCTTCCTGGCCGCCGCGTCTGCGCTTCAGATGAGGCTTGAAAGGAGGCCCTCATGACGGGCAAAGCCGTGGCGAAGGGCGCTGACATGCCCGACGCGCGAGACTCCGCTGAGAAAGGCGCTGCGGCAAAAGGGGCCGCGGCAGAAAGCTCCGCAAAAGAGGCTTCAGCAAAGGAGGCTTCAGCAAAAAAGACGGCGGACGCCTCCGCGAGGAAGCCTGCGGAAAAGAAGCACTCGACGTCGTGGGCCAAACGCCTTCGGCCGACGACGAAGCGGCGCGTCCTGACGTACGCCTGCCTCACGGTTTTCAGCGTGCTCATGACGATCCCCTGGCTGTGGACGCTTTCGACGTCGTTCAAACGGAGCCGGGACGTGTTCGCCCCGGGCACGGGACTCGTGCCCGACCCGGCGTCGACCAAGGCCTACGAGCGGATTTTCACGGACCAGCCGTTCTTCCGCTACTTCCTCAACTCGGTGATCGTCGCCGTCGTCGTGGTGATTCTCAACGTCGTCTTCGATTCGCTGGCGGCCTACGCCTTCGCGAAGCTTCCTTTCCCGGGCCGGTCGTTCCTGTTCGGCCTGCTCATGGTGACGATGATGATCCCGATGCAGGTCAACCTCATCCCTCTCTACAGGATGATGGTGTGGCTCCACGACTGGGTTCCCTTCCTGGGCCTCGACACGCTTTCCGGAATAATCGCGCCGGGCGCCGTCCAGGTCTTCGGCATCTTCCTCATGCGGCAGTTCTTCGCTTCCATACCCGACTCGATTCTGGAGGCGGCGCGCTTGGACGGGGCGTCGGAGTTCCAGATCCTGCGGCGCATCGTGCTGCCGCTTGCGGCGCCGGGAATCGCGACCTTGACAGTCTTCACATTCCTCGGGGCATGGAACGACTTCCTGTGGCCGCTCCTCGTCTCGAACTCCGAATCGACGCGTACGCTGCCCGTCGGCCTGGCCCTTCTTGCCCGCAAGAACACAGTGGACTGGCCGGGAACAATGGCGGGCGCCGTCGCCACTGCCGTTCCAATGATCGTCATTTTCATCGTGGCGCAACGGAAATTCATCGACGGCCTGACGGCCGGCTCAACAAAAGGATAAACATGGCTACCACACACGATTCTTCCGGCGCGGCCGAGCGCGATCCCGCGGCCTTCGGAGCACCCGCCGGAAGGGATCTCTTTCTCACGGAAATCTGCGAGAGCCCGAGCGCGCTGCTGGGCACGGCGCGCACCTTGGGCGAGCAGGCGGACAAGTTCGAGCGGGTGCGCACCCTGCTCGGCGGGCGCCGCTTGGTCCTCACGGGAATGGGCAGCTCGGCCGACGCCGTGACCGCGCTGGCCAGCGTCCTCGGGCGCCGCGGCGTGGAGGCCAACACTATCCACACGGCCGAGCTTCTGCACTACCGGATGAACGCTTTGGCCCCGGATTCGGCGGTTGTGGCCGTGAGCCAGTCGGGTGAAAGCATCGAGGCGGTGCGCATGGCGGCGGAGCTCCGCAAAAAAGAGGGCGTCCCGCTGGTCGCCGTCACGAACGGGCCGCAAAGCCCCCTCGCCGAGGAGGCCGCGGTGTCCATCGACCTCGGCGCGGGCGACGAGCGCGGGCCCTCCAGCAAGACGTACGTCTCGACGATGCTCGCCATGCACGTCCTCGCCGAAGTCCTGACCGGCGGCGAGTCCGTCGCCTCGATTCTCTCCTCCGCGCAGGCGCTCGCCGAAAAGGCCGCGGCGGGCCTTCGCGAGTGGGCCGACGGCGCCGAGGCGATCGGGCGGAAGCTCGCGGCCGCGATCGACGAATCTCCGCAGGCCCTCATGGTGCTCGGCCGCGGCGTCGCCATCGCAACCGCCGAGCTCAACGCGCTCGTCCTCAAGGAATCCGCGCACGTCCCCGCCCATTCGATGGACGCCGCAGAATTCCGGCACGGCCCTCTTGAACTGGCCGCGCCAGGCCTCGGCGTCGTGCTCGTCAGCCTTGAACCGACGCAGGCGGCTTTGGACGCGCGCCTGCGCGGCGAACTCGAAACGAAAGGCGCGTCGGTGACGGTTGTGGGAACCGACGTCGTCGCCGCTTCCGGCCTGCCCGTCGACTATCTGTTTTCCAGCACTGCGCCGCTGCTCGACGCCGGCTGTGCAGCAATCCCGCTGTTGCTGGCGGCTTGGGCGAAGGCCTCGCAGAACTCGGCAACGCCGGGAGTGTTCAACGTCGGAGCGAAGGTGACGACATGCGAATGAGCCGAGGCGGGCATCGAGGCGAGGGGCCGCAGAGCGCTTCGCCGGGAGGACGCGGACCCCGACTCGAGCCGGATTCGGCCGCGCGGGTAGTCGAGCCGGATTCGGCCGCGCCGGGGGCGGGAAGGGAGCCGGAAGAAAAGGAACCGGGCTTGCCGCGAATCGAAAGGGAAGCGGCCGCGCAGGGACTCGACCGGAAGCCGGCCGCGGCGACATCTTCAGGGGCCTCGGCTTTCTCCATGGGCAGGCACTTCATGTACGCCTGCGGAAAGCCGCATATCCCGGTGGGCGCGCACGTCGTGCTGCCGTCGGGGCCGGACTGGCCGTGGCGCGAAGGCCCCGAGGCCTTTGACCGGGCCTTCGCCCAGATGGCCGAGCACGGTTTGACGAGCGCCCGCATCGATCTGCTGTGGGCGGCCGTCGAGCCCGAACGCGGCCGCCTCGACGAGGCGCACCTGGCCGTCCTCGACCGAGTCTTCGATGCGGCGAATGCCCATGGAATCACGCTTCACCCGGCCCTTTTCGTGGGCGGCGAGGTCGGCGACGCCTACTGGGACCTTCCGTGGGCGAGCGGCGTCAACCCGCATACCGACCCCGAACTCGTCAAACTCCAGGCCGCCCATGCCGCGCAGCTGGCCCGCAGGTGGGCGAGCCGCCCCGAGCTGATCGCGTGGGACCTCACCGACGAGCCGCCGTTCTGGATCCACGGCGAAACCACCGACGACGAACACGCCGTCGAATGGACCGCGGCCCTGACTCAGGCGATCCGCGCGAACCACCCTGGCTGCCTCGTGACCATCGGCACGGCCTCCCAGGAGGTCGACGGCGGACCGTTCCGGGCCGACGTCGTCGCCGACGCCCTCGACTTCGCGTGCGTGCATCCCTACCCGATCTACTCGCCGGAGCTGTACGCCGACCGTCTGGGCTCGCGGCGGATGAGCATGGCGGGGGCGTTCGAGACCGCCCTTGCCCGCGGCGCAGGAAAATCGGTTATGGTCCACGAATTCGGGGCCTCCAGCACCCAGTTCGCGCCCGAGGCGATCGCCGACTACGACAGGCTCGTGTGCTGGTCCTCCCTGGGGGCCGGGGCGATCGGCTTCTACGCGTGGTGCTGGATCGACGCCGAACCCGCCGCCTACCGCCGCGCACCATACGTGCGCATGCCCCACGAGACGCAATTCGGGCTGCTCGACGCCGAAGGCAAGGCACGCCCCCGCGCCCGCGTTCAGAGCGAGCTCGCGAGAGTGACCGGGGCCCTCGACCTCGAGGGACTGGCGGGCGACGGTCCCTGGACGCCCGCGTCGATTCCCGTGCCGCACGAGTACGTCAAGCCCTACGACCGCGCCTCCTACGGTTTGGACGACGCGCCCTCGGGGCCGTACGCCCCGGCCGAAAAGGCTTGGGAGCCCGCCCGCGACGTCAAGCCGCTGGTGCGCGGGTGGCTCAATTCCTACGTCTTCGCCTCCCGCGCCGGGCTGCCCTGTCAGTTTCCCCGCGAAAAGCTTGACGATTCGTGGCCCGCGACGCCCGTCGCCCTGCTTCCCGCGCCGCTTACCTCGACGACGTCGTCCCTCCTGCACATGCGCACGTCCTTCTGGCAGGGCGCGCTCGACTACGTCGAAGCCGGCGGCGTCCTCTATCTTTCGTGCTCCGCAGAAACTGCGATTCCCGAGCTCGCGGAATTCGCGGGCGTGCGCATAGCCGACCGGGCCGTCGCAACGGACCGCCTGGAGTTGACCGCCGTCGAGCCTTTCGCGGGCCTGGAAGCGGGCGACGTCGTCTCGGTCGAGCTGCCGGCCGCCGCCAGGGCGGGCGGAGCGGCCAATGATCTGCATCTGCGGGGCGTGGAGCTGGACGTGGTCGACGCGAGAACGGTGGCGACCGACGCCGCCGGCCTGCCCGCGCTGACAGTGGCGCGGCGCGGCCGGGGGGCAGTCGTCGTATGCGCCTATCCGATCGAGCTTCTCGCCGCCGAGATCGCCGACGCCCACGGCGACGCCGACGGCCTGTGGCGCGTCTACAGGCTGGTGCGCGACCTCGCCGGGATTGAGCCGCCGGTCGACCTCGATTCTCCGCAGCTCGCGCGGGGCGTCCTGCGCGGCCCGCGCGGCGGGATCCTTGTGGCCACCAATCACGGCCGCGAGGACGTGAGCGTGCCATTGAAGACGAGCGAATCTTCGCGGGCGGCCGGGGCGGTGAGAACGATCGAGGTCGTGCATACGGCCGCGACCGTGCCCGTCGAAATTCCCGACGGCAGGCAGATCGAATCAGGTAAAACCGTCCATGTTCCGAGCGGAGGAGCGGCGGTAATCGCGTGGACGTGCTAGCGTGCTTGGCCTGAAACAGATTGGAAACACTGAAGAGGCAAGCACTGAGATTTGGGCGGCTGACGGCTTGGCCGAAATCGGAAGTCTGAGCTGAAGCCGGACTTCGGCCAAGCTCGTCGCGCCGCCCATGGACCTCATGCTCGACCTTGCTGAAGGCCTTTGCTTTCCGCGTGATCGCCGTTTGTTTCGGGGTGCGGGCTGGCTTTGTTCGCAGCGGATCGTGATTGAAAGCGAAGGCAATGAAGTTCCACAAGAATGTGTTGTGTATCACAATTACATAGCGACACCATTCGACACCATTGCGTAGCTTTGAGGGGGCGGTTCCACGATGCGGACCGCCGTTTGGGTTTCCCGGGTGATAGGGTGTTGTGCTGTAATGGTCGCAACTTCCAACAGTGACTCACGCCTAATTAAAAGAGCATGCGTGACGTCATTGTCGGTGCGTGAAAGGGTGAGCAATGTCAAAAGTGAAAGTTTCTCCGCAGCTGCTGAAAAACATTGGTGAGCTAATAAAGGTCACTGCGGAGGCGCAGGAAGGTTTGGGCAATGTTTCAACCATGGTTATGGAAGCCGAGTCTCGCGCCAGCCATTTCGGATTCAAGATCTCTGCCGACGGAACCATGGTGAACGATCTAAATCCGATCAAAAAGAGCTTCGGCGACTTGGTCAGCCCATGGGACACCGACCATGAGGATGACAAAAAGGAACGCGAGGAACACCTCGAGGAGTGCAAGGTCCAGGTTCGCAATGCACGCAAGAAAGCCGACGAGGTAGACAGGGCCTACGAGGCCGCCCTTCTGCGGATCGCTGGCGGAAAGGTGAAGTCTTCGGGCAGGTTGGAGGATCCGAATCCTGGTTTGTCAAAGCAGCCGCCCTCGAACAATACGGAGGAGGTCGCCGCATGGTGGGCCGCCCATACCGACGCCGAAAAACAGGCTTTGGCTGAAGAGTCCCCTGAAATGGTCGGCAACCTGGACGGCGTGGAGGCGAAGTACAGAAACATCGCCAATCGCAAACTGTTGAACAGGGATCTCCAACAGTACAAACCCGTAGCCGACCGTCTGGAGCAGCTCAAGAGGGCGAATCCAGGCAAGAGCGAGTCCCAGCTTCTGAGCCGTGATGAGCTCCTGCAGCTCAAGTACTATCGGGAGGCGAAGAATGTGGAAAAGGCTCTGACGCAGAATGGCGGAAACACCCAGCTGCTCATCTTCCAGCACGGCGGTGACGAAACTGGGGCGAAACACGCTCATGCGGCAATAGCCGTGGGCGATGTGGACACCGCAAAACACGTCACCACCTTCATGCCCGGCATGGGCACCGACGTTTCCAAGAACATGGACCGAGTCACGCGGGACGTGGCGAATCTTAAGACGGAAGCGGAAAGACAGTCGCACGGCGAATCTGTGGCGGCGATCGGCTGGGTGGGGTACGACGCTCCGCCGGCGCCGTGGGAAAGCAATCCGGGCAAGAGTATGAAACAGTGGGACTTTTCCGTTCTCGGCAAGCGCGACGCCCGGATGGGCGGTGACGGAGGAGCGAAGTTCCTGGAGGGGATCAGGGATTCGCGCAACGCGGCGATTTCGGGAACGTCGGACGTCCACCAGTCGCTCCTTGGCCACTCGTACGGATCGACGACCGCCAGCTACGCCGCGGCACAGGCTCGGCCCGGGGTGATTGACGACTTCGGCGTGTTTGGTTCGTCGGGAGTGAAGAATGGATCGTGGGACATGAACGTCCCGCAGGGGCACAGGTTCGTCTCCCTCTTCAAGGACGACCCGATCAGAACCGCCAATGTCAGCGCTGGTTTTGCATACAATCACAACGGAAGTCTGGGCATGGACCCTTACGACGATTCGGGTTTCAAGAAGCTGAATCCGGAGGGGCCCGGCACCAAGATAACCGGCCATTCCGGGTATCTCGTCAACAAAAGCCATGCACAACGGCAGTTGGCATCGATTGTTGTTGGAAAGGCTCATTGACATGGGTGCGGTCGCACGGGCGGTTGCCGCGGCAGCTGCATGCTGCGCCCTATGCGCCTGCGGGTCCGTTGGGAGCAGCTCGAATTCGCCGACGCCGTCGGGAAAGGGGGAGAGCTCGGTGGAGCAGACACCGTCTTCGGATTACGAGGGGCGTAAGCCTTTCGGCGAGCGGGTGGACGTGATAACCGCCCGCAGTCAGCTTATGGGGGCGTTGGCCAGGGTGCGCTCCAGGGTCGACGCCGAGTTCGGCGCCAGGCAGTGGACCTGGCTAGACGAGGACCCAAACAAGCTTTATGACCCGTGCGACGACATCCACGAGGGCGGTTATCTTGATCGTGCTCGACAGGGGATCGCCCCCGGTTTCTCCAATGATGCGTGGCCGCGCTTGCTTGCCATTGTCAAGGAGGAGGTCGCTCCTTTCGGTTTCACGGAGGTCATCGACGTATCCAACGACAATAGTCGTGCAGTCTACATCTACAACACCCAGGACGGCGGTTATGTCGGTGCTTCGGTCGAAGACAACGACTCCTTTGGGATGGATTACATGACCGGCTGCCGCCCCGCGCCACCCGGGCGCAAGCCCAGGACCGCCGCGGATCCTCCGGAGCCCGGGTCGCCGACGCCGGCGGCCTCGCCATCGACTGGAATCGGTTGAATGCTTCATGCCCACGGTTGCGGGGACACCCTCCGAACACAGTCTTCGACTGGCGCGGAATGAATGCTCACGGTGTGGTGTTTTGGCTCACGGTGCGGCGCTCCAGTTCTCAGGATGGGGCTCAAGTGCTTAGGACGGAGCTCAAGTCCCTAGGGCGGGGCTCAAGTGCTCAGTGCACATCGGTGGGTGCGGCGGTGTGCTGCGCTGGGCTCGACGGTGCGCATCGCTGGGCTTGGCGGTGTGCCGCGCCGGAACTGGCAGTGTGCCGCGCCGAGCTTGACGATCTGGGGCTTCAGGCGGAGCCTTGTCGAGACCGCCGAATCACGCCTCGCGCATGGCCTTCGTCAGCGCTGGCCACGCCTCCCTGTGAGGCGCGCCGAAGGGGTGGGCGCCGAGGAAGGCCCCGGCGCGCCCGACCGTCGGATCGACCCACAGGAACGACCCCGATTGGCCGAAGTGCCCGTAGGCCGACGGCGGAAACGAGGCGTCCGTCCAATGCGGCGCCTTCGAGTCGCGGATCTCCACGCCCAGGCCCCACGCGTTGTCGGCCTGCCGCCCATACCCGGGCAGCACTCCCGAGATCCCGGGGAACTGCGGCGTGATCGCTTCGCGCCACAGCTCGGACGAGACGAGCGTGGGGGAGAGCATTTCGCGGCCGAACGCCAGAAGGTCGGCCACCGAGCCGCGGCCCGAGTGGGCCGGCGACCCCTCGCATTCGGTTGCGCTCATGCCCAGCGGAATGAGCACGGTTTCCTCCAGCCACTCGGAAAAGGGCGTGCCGGTCGCCTCCTCGACGACGTCGCCCAGCACGTCAAAGCCCCGATTCGAATACACGCGCCGCCTTCCCGGCGCGCCCAGAACCGCCCCCTCCTCGAACGGCAAACCGGAGGCATGCGCAAGAAGATGGCGCACAGTCGACCCCTCGGGCCCCGCGGGGGCATCCAAACGCAGCAGTTTCCGATCGACCGCCACGAGGGCGGCGTACCCGGCCAGCGGCTTCGTCACCGAGGCGAAAGGGAATGCCGCGTCGACGTCGCCCGAACACGTGATCGGCCCCGCAAGGTCCGTCACACCGAAAGCACACGGAAAGTCAAAATGCGCGGCAGCGGCCCGCGCGGCGGCGTCGAAGGAAGTCACCCGGCCAGTTTGCCACGGGCGGCCCTCGGTTGCCACGGGCGGATGATTGCCAGCCGTAGCCCCAGTTGCAGCGGCTGCAAAGGTGACCGAGACAATCCAAAGTTTATAGCTTGCTGTGTCCACGCGAAGGTATGCAGACGATTCCCTAAACCCGGGTTGCACGATAGATCCCTAGACCGGGGTTGCGCGATAAGTCTAGTCCGGGGTAGACTGCGTGGGTGAAACGCAACGCTGTGCTTAAGAAGCTCAAGCAAGAAGCAAAAGCTCGCGACCTTGACTTCTCGACCACGGAGCTGACGAATCATACTGCGGTCACCGTCGGAACAACTTCACGCACGCTTGGACGTCACGCTGAAATTGACGACCTGACCGTCCGCAAATTCTTCGACCAATTTTCCGACGAGTTGGGAAAGGGGTGGTGGCGGTGAGCCGCCGATTCACTGTCACAGCCGAACGCGGGCGCACAGGGTGGTGGGTCACCGAATGCGCCGAGGTCGGCGCGGTCTCTCAGGTTCGCCGACTCGACCAAGCAAGCGACGACATCCGCGAGGCCGTCGCATACCTTGCGGGATTGCCGGAGGACGACGTCGTCATTGACGTCGTCCCCGTTCTTCCCCAGGCGTATCGGGAACATGCTGCGCGGGCGAAGGAGGAACGCGAAAAATGACGAGGGCCCAGCGGTTGGACGAAGCGTCGACGCCCAGCGCCCGGCATCAGCAGCGCAGCCTTCCGACGCCCGTCGCTTTTTAAGAACTCGCCGCCTTTAAGAACCCGCCTCATTCAGGATCGGTCGAATCCTGGACGTCCGGTGTGAACTGCGCCCGGTAAGGGCCACGGCTGGCCGCTCAGCGGCCTAGACTTGAAGCATGGCTGACATTGCGAATTGGTTGACTGACATGGACGGCGTGCTCATTCACGAAGAGCACGCTCTGCCGGGGGCGTCCGAGTTTCTCAGCGCTTTGCGCGAGCGCGAGATCCCCTTCCTCGTTTTGACGAACAACTCGATTTTCACCCGCCGCGACCTCTCCGCGCGGCTGGCCTCATCCGGCCTCGACGTTCCCGAGCAGAACATCTGGACTTCCGCCACCGCCACGGCCACCTTCCTCGCCACGCAGTCCGACTCGCGCCGCGCCTACGTGGTGGGCGAGGCGGGGCTCACCACCGCCCTGTACGAGCACGGCTTCGTCATGACCAACGACAATCCGGATTTCGTGGTTCTCGGCGAAACCTGCACATACAGCATCGAGGCCCTCACGCAGGCCATTCGCCTCATCTGCAAAGGCGCCCGCTTCATCGCCACCAACCCGGACGTCACGGGGCCTTCCGCGGACGGACCCATCCCGGCCACAGGCGCCGTCGCCGCGATGATAACCGCGGCCACCGGCAAGACCCCGTATTACGTGGGCAAGCCGAACCCCGTCATGCTGCGCACGGGCCTCAATCGCATTGACGCCCACTCGGAGCAGACCGCTCTGGTCGGCGATCGCATGGACACCGACATCCTTGCCGGCATGGAAGCGGGACTGCAGACCCACCTCGTCTTGACCGGGTCCACAACCCGCGAGAACATCCCCGAATTCGCCTTCCGTCCGCAATTCATCCACACGAGCATCGCCAACGTCGTCGAGTACGTGGAGAAGAGCGCGCCGGCACGGCGTGGGTGAGCCTTCGATGGGAGAGCTTCTTCCAGCGCTGTCAAGCGTCGTGGACTCGGGGGCGGTCGACGCCGGGGTTGGCCGCCCGCGCGATCCCGGCATCGAGGAGCGCGCCCTGGTCGCCGCGCTCGAGGTCTACATGGAAGTGGGCTGGTCCGGTTTCACGCTCGGGAAGGTGGCCAAGCAGGCCCGCATGGGCAAATCGGCGCTCTACCTGCGCTGGCCCACCAAAGAGGCGATGCTGGCCGACGCTTTCACGGCGTCGGACGTCTTCTTCGAATACCGTGACTACGAAAGGCCCGACGTCCCGTTTCTCGAGTACGTCCAGATGCTCGTCGAGGACAGGCTCATGCGCTACTACACGCCCACGGGGCTCGCCGTCATCCGCCTGATCCTCGAAAATCACACGGACAACGAGGAGCTTGGCACGATATGGCAGAACTCGGTGGGAAAGTCCGTGATCCACACGAGGAACATCATCCGCGACGCCATGCGAACCGGCGATTTGCGGCCGGAAACGCAGCGTGTGCAGCTCGGCGACGCCCTCGAAGGGGGGATGGCCATGCACGTCATGGCGACGCCGCACCACCTGCTGTCCGTCGGGCGAAAGAAGGTCCGGCGGTTCGCCAACGAGCTGGTGGCGGGCGTCATGGGGCCGTGGGTCACCGAGCAGGCCCTCGTGGATCTGCGCGAAAACGGATCGGAGCGATCCCACGTCCTTTTGCCGCTCATCGCCCAGGTGAAGGGCGACGACGCGTGGGAGGACGACGCGCAGGGCGTCGACGATGCGCGGGGCGACGGTTTGCAGAACGACGCGCGGGACGAGGGCTGCGGGAACGAGGCTCAGGTCGACGATGATGCGCGGGGCGGCGCCAGGCAAAGGGGCGTGCACGACGGCGGGCAAGATATCGACGACGCGGAAGAAGCCTCCCAAAGCGCCGACGGGGAGTCTCCGAGCGGCGAGGAGGCTCCGGGCGGGACGTGACCCGCGGCCGCGGGAGCGCCGGTGTGGCTTCAGGGCCTGTTGTGCCACGGCCTCTCGCCTCTGCGCATGCTAAAGCCCGCTCGCGCTGACCGCCCGTGTCGGCGCCGGACGAGTCACCTCTGCGCGTACCAGCGCGGCCCCGGGTCGTGATGGCGCGCGGCGATGCGGGCCAACGCGCCGCGATCCGGTTTGCCCGTCGAGCCCAGGGGGATGGCGTCGAGCTCCGCCATGGTGCGCGGAACCTTGTACTTCGCCAGCCGGGTCGCGGCGAAGGCGCGCACTTCGTCGAGGTCCAGATCGGCGCCGTCGTCGGCGACGACGAAGGCCGCCGGCAGCTCGCCCCAGCGATTGTCCGGCATCCCCACCACAACGGCCTCGGCGACGGCGGGGTGGTTGCGCAGCACCGTCTCGATCTCGGCGGGATAGATGTTCTCCCCGCCGGAGATGATGAGATCCTTGGCACGCCCCTCGACGGTGTAAAAGCCTTCGGCGTCGACGGAGACGAGGTCTCCCGTGTGGAACCATCCGTCGCCTGCGAAACCGCAGCCCTCGCCTTCCGGTTTTCCCCAGTATCCGGGGGAGACGGACGGTCCGGACACCCACAGTTCGCCGACCTCGCCGACCGAGGCCTCGGACCCGTCCTCGCGCGCCACCCGCATCTTCATCCCGGGGGCGGCCTTGCCCACCTGGGCGCAATGCCCGGCCATGTCCTTCGGCGGCGTGAGCGTGCCGCCGCCGGCGGTTTCGGTCATGCCCCACGAGTTCGCCAAGGGCACGCCTCGCGCGGTGAAAACGTCGCAGAGGTCCTTGGGGCAGCAGGCGCCGCCGACGATCGCCGTTTTCAGGCTCGAAAGGTCGCGCGAGCCGAAGTCCGGGTGCCGGGCCATGGCGTCGTACATCGTCGGGACGCCGAAGGTGCGGGTCACGCGATAGCGTTCGATCTTGGCCAGAGCGTCGCCGACGTCCCATTTGCGTTGGACCACGACGAGGCCGCCGGCCAGAAGCGTGGCGAAGGTGAAGGTGTTGAGGCCCCCGACGTGCCCGAAGGACGCGATCGCAAGGGCGACGTCCTCCGGCCCCGTGCCGAGCACTTCGGAGAAAGCCGCCCACGAGGCGAAGACGTTGCCGTAGGTGAGCTTGACGCCCTTGGCCTTGCCTGTCGAGCCGGACGTGTAGAGCAGAAGCGCGAGGGCGTCGGCCCGGATCGGGACGGCGTCGGGGACCATGCCCTCGCCTGCGCGGTAGAGCTCCGAAAGCCTCTGCCAGATGAAGTGGAGAGAATCGTCCTCCGGGGGCTCGATCGAGGGGTCGATGTCGTCGACGATCCAGAGGATCTCGGGCGAAAGGTCAAGCTCTTCGTCGAACTGCCGGGCGAAACGCGGCCCGCACAGCACGGCGGCGCATCCGGCGTCGTCGATGATCGCCTGGCATTCGACCGAGGACAGGCGGAAATTCAGCGGTAGCAGCACGGCGCCGATTCTGCTGGCCGCCAGCAAGGCGATCATGTGGATCGGGGCGTTTCGCCGGATGATGGCGATCCTGTCGCCCTGTCCGACGCCGCTGGCGGCGAGCCCGGCCGCCAGCGCGTCCGCCGCATCGAGGATCTGCGCCCGGGTGTAGCTGAAGGAGTCGACCACGATGCACGTCTTCGACGGCTCGGAGCGGGCGAGGGCGTCGAACTGCAGGATCGGCGAGACGAGCTCGCCTGGGCCCGACTCTCGCCCTGTGCCGTTCACTTGTGACTCGAAGGGGTAGAGGCCCGAGGGGCCGTCGAATTTGCAGCAGTGCGCTCTGCGGCGGCCGCCGCCGCGTCGATGTGCGCCTTGAGCCCGCCCCACTTCTCACGGAAAATGCCCGGGTCCATGTCCCTCAGGTCGTCCGCGATCGCCGGCTCGAACTCCATTTGGTCGAGGATGTCGCGCTGCAAGTCCGCCCACGGCGCCTTCTCGATGAGCGTCAGGCGGCCCTCGCGCAGCTCGAAGACCGCGCGCTCGGTCACGTAAAGGACCGACTGGCCTGCGAGCGATGCCTGTTCGCCGGAGAAGGTGATCTGCTCGACGTCGCGGACGAACTTGCGCACCTTTCCCTCGCCCGCGATCCTGCAGCCGCCGTCTGCGAACTGGACGTCGAGGCCGCTCGCCGTGAAGGAGCCGGCGAACACCACGTGTTTGGCCGTGGCCGTGATGTTGATGAAGCCGCCGCAGCCCGCCACGCGGCCGTTGAATTTCGAGACGTTGACGTCCCCGCGGGCGTCCGTCTGCGCCGTGCCCAGGACCGTCAGGTCGAGGCCGCCGCCGTCGTAATAGTCGAACTGCTCGTGCATGCCGACCTGGGCGAGCACGTTGTAGGCGTGGCCGAAGTTCTTGTCGTCTGCGGGGGTTCCGCCGACGGCGCCGGCCTCGGTGGTCAGCAGCGCGTAGTCGGAGACGCCTTCCTCGGCGAGCACGATCCCGACGTCGGCCGGCACCCCCACCCCGAGGTTCATGGCCTGGCCCGGCCGGATCTCCATGGCTGCGCGGCGCGCCATGACCTTGCGAATGGTCAGCGGCAGAGGCTCGACATTCGATGCGGGGACCTTGATTTGCCCCGAGAAGGCGGGATTGTACTGGGTGTACTCGGTCTGCATGTGGTTCTCCGGCTCGGAGACCACGATGTAGTCGATGAGGTTCCCGGGGACGCGCACGAGGTTCGGGTCGAGAGTGCCCGTCGCGACCACCGCCTTCGCCTGGGCGATGACGATCCCGCCGGAATTGTGGACGGCCTGGGCGATGGGAAGGATCTCCATCTTCAGGCCCTCGTGCTCCATCGTCAGGTTGCCCATCTCGTCGGCGTACGTGCCCCGGATGAGCCCGACGTCGATCGGGAACCCGCGATAGTACAGGTACTCTTCGCCGTCCAGCTCGATGAGCGAGACGAGGTCCTCCGTGGTGACGTCGTTGACCTTGGCGCCCTCGATGCGAGGATCGACGAAGGTGCCCAGCCCCACCTTCGTCACGACGCCGGGACGATGGGCGGCGATCTCGCGGTAGAGGGCCGTCATGACGCCCTGCGGCAGGTTGTAGCATTCGAGCTTGTTGTCGGCGGCGAGCTGGCCCAGGGCGGGGGAGGCGGACATGATTCCGCCGATCCACCGTTTGACCAGCCCCTCGTAGGAGAGCTTGCCCAGGCCTTCGCGCTTGCCGCGCGCGCCGACGGCGGAGGAGTTGACGATCGTCAGGCCGCGGGGGCCCTGCCCGGCCAGCCACCGCTCCTCGAGGGCGGCGATGACTTCCTGGTTGACGCAGGCCAAACCGAAGCCGGAGAACGCGACCGTGTCGCCGTCCTTGATGAGCGCGGCGGCCTGCGCCGCGCTGATTGCCTTGGTCATCGTCGCTCCTTTGGTCGGTCGGCGTCGAGCGCGCAGCAGCCCGGATCCGCGTGGGAATTGCGTGATCCGCGGTGCGGCGGGCATTGTCTGCCCGTGCGAGAGAACACTACCGAGCATACTCTCGCAAATCGGACTACTTTGGTCCTATATCCTCGGTCCGCGAGATTCTTAGGCTTGTCATGTGAAACGCGGCACGCGCTCGCGAGTTTTCCGACGTTGCCGAAACTTGGTGCGCCGCGAAGGCCGAACGAAAGCGTCGCCGCGGAGCTCTAAACAGAGAAAGGTTCAATGAAGAATGGACTTCAGCCTCAGCGAAGAACAGCAACTCCTGCTGGAAAGCCTCGACGAGATCCTCGACCAGTACGCGTCCCCGGCGTACGTGGCCGAGGCGGATCGCGAGCATCGCCAGCCCGTCGAGTTCAAGCGGGCCATGCAGGAGGCGGGCTTCCTCTCCCTCGGAATTCCCGAGGAATACGGCGGCACGCCGGTGGACATGGTGACAATGTGCCTCATCGGGGAGAAAGTGGCCTCGCGCGGCCTCAACCTCGGATACGCCACTGAGATCCTCCAGGTCCTCGACATCCTCGAGTTCGGCTCGCCCGAGCAGCGCGAATCGGTCCTGGGCATTTTGCAAGACGGCGGCGTCCCCTTCGCCCTCGCCTTCACCGAGCCGCAGGCGGGATCGGACTCCTCGGCGATGAAGACGACCGCCGAGCATCGGGACGGAAAGGTGCGCTTCAACGGAACGAAGACCCTCATCACGAACGCCGTCGACACGAAGTACCTCCTGACCATGGCCGTCAACCCCGACGCCGAGGATCCGCGCCGCGCCATCTCGATGTACCTCGTTCCCACCGACGCCCCCGGCATCGAGATCTCCCCGATCTCCAAGATGTGCTGGCACACCGCGGATTCGTCGGAGATCTACTACAACGACGTCGAGGTCGACGAATCCTGCCTCGTGGGCGTCAAAGGCGAGGGCTTCAAGCAGCTCATGAAAAACTTCGAGCTGGAGCGGATCATGACGGCCACCCAGTCCCTCGGCCTGGCCGAGGCGGCCTTCAAGGACGCCGCGGAGTACGCCGCGACCCGCGTGCAGTTCGGCAAGCCGATCGGCTCGTTCCAGCTGGTGCAGGAGAAGCTGACGGACATGGCCATCAAGATCGAGAACATGAAGAACTTCATCTACCACTCGGCCTCGATGGTGGACAACGGCACGCTCGACCGCAAGCAAGCCGCAATGTGCAAGCGCTACTGCTCGATGGCCGCCTTCGAGGTGTGCGACGACGCCCTCCAGATCCACGGCGGCATCGGCGTGACCGAGGGCGTGCGGATCGAGCGGCTGTGGCGCGACGCCCGCGGGCACCGCTTCGGGGGCGGCACCGACGAGATCATGGTGCACGTCGTCGGCCGCCAGATCGTCAAAGAGCACACGAAGTAGAGCCATGCCCGCCGTCGTTTTAATCGAGGAAGCCGCGCAGCCTGCCCCCGGCGCCGCCGGAGGGGCGGCCCTTGCGAACGAGGGCAAAGCAAAGAAACTTGTCAAGGACGTTGAGCGGGCGGGCCTTTCGGGGCGGACCGCCTCGAAATTCGGCCGGCGCGCTCTCTGCGTCGCCGAACGCGCAGTTTTCACGCTCGACGGCGAGCGCCTGACCCTGCGCGAGGTCGCGCCGGGCATCGGCCTGCAGCGCGACGTCCTCGACCAGATGGAATTCACGCCGGAGATCGACGACGATCTCAAAGAGACGGATCCGGGGGCTTTGCCGAAACCCGGGGCAGGCTTGCGAGCGTGATGGATGAGAAAGCCGCATGACGGCGGCTTCCACTTGAAAGGTTATTCAATGTCAGAAAAAGTTCGATACAACCGGTGGTTGATTCTGGCGGCGTCGTGCCTGCTGGTTTTCGCCACCGGGTGCACCTACATCTTCTCGGTGCTTAAAACGGCGCTGGAAAAGGAATTCGGCTCGGACGACGCCGTCATGGCCTATTCCGTACTCAACGCCATCTCGCCGATTCCGATGATCCTCGGAGGCTACTTCGTGGACCGCGGCAAGACCCAGCTCGTCGCGCTGGCCGGAGGCACCCTGTGGGGGCTGGGATGGCTGCTCGGCGGACTGTCCGGCTCGGGCTCCATGTTCATCCTCTGCTTCGGCGTGATCGGCGGCCTCGGCCAAGGATTCGCCTACACCGCCGCGCTCAACAACACGATGCGCTTCTTCCCGGATCGCCGCGGAATGGCCGCGGGCCTCATAACCGGCGCCAACGGCGGCGCCGCGATCGTCATGGCGCCCCTGGCCCGCTGGATTCTCGACGACCGGGGGATCGTCACCACGATGGGCGCCTTCGGCGTCGCCTTCCTCGCGGTCGCCGTCCTCGTCGCCCTCACGCTGCGACAGGCTCCCGCGAACTACGCCCCCGAGGGCTGGACCCCTCCGGCCCCGGCGTCCGGAGGCCCGGCGGCCGAGGCGAAGAACTTCAACTGGCGGCAGATGTGCATGACCCCCATGTTCTGGCTCATCTTCGTCATCTTCGTCTGCGGCGCCTTCTCGGGCCTGCTCATCGTCGCCAACGCCTCCCCGCTCGCGCAGGGCATGTTCGGCTATTCGAAGTCTGAGGCGGCCTTCATCGTCTCCGTCTACGCCTTCGCCTCCCTGGCGGGCCGGATCTGCTTCGGAACCGTCTCCGACAAGATCGGCCGGGTGCGCACCGTGCAGATCATCTTCATCCTCGCGGCCCTCGGCCTGATTTCGCTGATCGCAGGCAAGGGCGACCACAATGTGCTGCCCCTCGTTCTCGGCATCTTCGCCGTCGGCATGGGGTACGGCGGGATCATGGGCACCATGCCGGCCCTCGTCATGAGCCAGTTCGGCCCGAAGAACCAGGGGATCAACTACGGAGTCGCCTTCAGCGCCTTCGCGGTCTCCGCAATCTTCGCACCCAATCTGGGGGCCAAGATCGGCAAGAGCAACGGCGGCGACTACTCGCAGGCGCTCGTCATCGCCATCGTTGCGGCGGCGGTCGGCCTGTGCGCGGCCATCGCCTACCAGATTGTGGCTGCAAGGCTCGAACGTCGAGCCGCGGCGCAGCAATAGCCGCGGTGCCAGTGGCCGCTCCCGGCCGGCGAGCGGCCAAACGGCGGCCTCTTTCTTGCGCTGAGGCGATCGGCGCAGACTGGCTCGGGGCACAACCTGAGGGCCGCTTCACCCACAGTGGGTGAAGCGGCCCCCGTCGTCTATAAGTCACCGCATGCCCGAGCGCACGGAGGCGATTTCGCGTTCGGTTTGCCAGTCCGCGTTTCGCAGGGGCGTGTAACGGCCGCTTTCTCGGACGACGCCGTTGGCCGCGCCCCACTGCCAGATCTGCTCGCATTGGGCCGCGGCCTTCGCCTCGCGTCTGCCGAATCCGCCCCGCGCCAAACCGGTGCCGAGCAGGGGAACGGCCTTTCCTTTGCGGTCTGCCAGGAACGCCCTGTCGCCGAGTGTGAACAGGCTGGAACGCGAGTCGGGCCACGCGTGCGGCCTTCCGTCGACGTGGATGGCCTCGCGGCCCACGACGGTTCGGCGAGGGCGCCGGACTTCCGCGATCAACGGGCTGACGAGAACGGCGATCCCCAGGAGGAGCACGCCCGCGGACAAGGCGGCCTTGACCGTCGCGCTGCCCAGAGTCAGCCAAAGGCCGAGCGCCCCGACGCTGATCAGCGCTGCGGCGACCCACGTGACGGACGCGCCGTCGTCGCGGGCCGCCTCGATTGCCCGCCGGAAGTCCGGGCCGCCGAAAACCAGCCGGTCCGCTCGGCCGCCCGCGCGATTGCGCGCTCTGCCCCGGCGCCGGCCCGCGCGGCCTTGGCGGTTTGCCGGGCGCTCATGGAAATTGTGCACGCTGCCCTCGCCGTTCGCGCGGTGCGCGCTGTCACGATGCATGCCTTGGCCCGCTCGCGCGCGTATGAGCGCGGGGTCTGCTTTGGCGCTGTCCCTGTTGGGAATCCACCCGTGCTTGGATGCGACAGACCATATTCCCTCCAGGGCGAGCCTGGCCTGAATCTTCGGATTGTCGGCGTCCGCGAGCCTTTTCGCGGCGTCGCCGGCGCGCGTCTGTGCGCCGTCCGCCCGCGTCTGTGCGCTGTCGGCTTGCCGTGCCGCGCCGTCCGCTCGCGTCCTTGCGTCGCCCGCTGGCCGCTTCGCGCCGCCGGTCTGCCTTGTCGCCGCCTCGGCTCGCCCCGCCTTTTCGTGCGGCGAGCCTTTCTCGGTGTCGAATCTGCCGCCGGGCAGCCTGACGACGTCGTCGGAGGTCCCTTTGACGAGGACAAGCTGGTACCCGTGGCTGTTCGCGCCCGACGTCCTTTTCGCAACGTGTTCGAGCATGCCGAAACCCGAACGCGTCGCGGGCCACGGAAGCCTTTCCTTGCGCACGAGGGTCCGCACCTCGATGCCGCTTTGACTCAGAACCGTCCGGTGGCGCAGGGCGTTCAGGCTCCACAGATATGCGACGGGGTTGAAGACGTACAGAGCCAAAAACAGGTACGGAAGGATGAGGAACGTCCTGTCGGCCGCCGCCGACGCCGCGGCTTTCACCGCGTCTGCGGCCGCCGGGACGAAGAGCGCGAGGAGGAGGAAAGTGTCGACGGCCACGGTGGCTGCGGCGTAGACTCTCACGCCGGGGGATCGGCGCAAAACGATCCGGCATTCGCCGGACTCCGCCCGCTTCACCCGCGCCTTGCGCGCCAGAAACCCTTCTGCCTCCCGCGCGTCGACGTCGGGCACGCCCCACGCCTTTCCCGGTATGTCGCCCGGGCCTGCCCCCTCCCCGAGGGAGTAGACGCGTCGATTCGCGCGCTCTTCCGAATGCTCTGTGCTCCCTCGCGGACGGTCCATGCTCTTCTCCGAATCGCCTCGTGCGGGCGTCGTCGCGGCTGCCAGCCGCGCCGGGCGTATGCGGTCCCGGACCCGCACGCGCCGGGACCGCACGCTCAGCCACTTTAGACCGGAGCTCGCGGGATGTGCGCATTCTGAGGCGGGGACGGGAACCTCTAACCCGGATCCTCGCGTCCCCCGCGGGGCCGCGAGGACGTGTCTTCAGTCCGACATAGCCGTAAGCTACGCATGGCGTCCCCCGCAGGGGACGCGGCGCCGTGCCCCGCCTCGTCGGCGGAGGGATCGCCATAGACCAGTCCCCGCGGAGGCCCGGTTTCACGCCATCGGCGCGGACGCCGCGTCGAGGATCGCCGCCTGCTCGGCGGTCAGCGTCAGGTCGAGGGCGGCCAGGAGATCGGGCAGCTGGCCGACTGTCCGGGCAGAGGCCACCGGCGAATCCACGCCCTTGGCGTGCTGCCACGCCAAGGCGACGCTCGCCGGGCTCGCGCCGAGCTGGGCCGCGACGTCGTCCAGAGCCGCGAGCACTGCGATCCCCTCTTCCGTCAGATATCGGGCCGCCGCCCCTCCGCGCGCCGCATTCGCCTTGGCGTCGTCCTCGCTGCGGTACTTGCCCGTCAAGAACCCGGAGGCCAGGGCGAAGTAGCTTTGCGCAGCCATGCCGTGTTCACGCGCGAGCGGCAGGTAGGAGGCTTCGAAGCGCCTCCGCTTGACCAGGTTGTAGTGCTGCTGCAGGATCGTCGGCTTGTGCAGGCCGTTCTCCTCGGCGCAGCGCAGCCACTCCTCCATCCGCTCGGGCGTGAAATTCGACAGGCCGACGGCTCGCGCCTTTCCGGCGTCGACCAGCTCGGAGAAGGCTTCGGCCATATCGGGAATTGCGACGGCGTCGTCGTCGAAGTGGGCGAAGTACACGTCGACGAAGTCGACGCCGAGCCGCTCGAGCGAAGCGTCGCAGGCCGCCGCGACGTTCTTGGGCGAGAGTCCCTCGAATTGCGGGTGTTTTGCCACTTTTGTGGCGACGACGACGCCCTCGCGCCCGGTGCCCTTTGCGTATCCGCGGGCCGCGAGCCACTGGCCGATCGTCTCCTCCGATTCGCCGCCCCGGTTGCCTGGCGCCCAGGCGGAGTAGGCGTCTGCCGTGTCGATCGTCGTTCCGCCGCCCGCGAGGTACGCGTCGAGCACCTCGAAAGACTCCTCGCGCGTCGAGGTCCAGCCGAAGGTGTTGCCGCCGAGCGTGATCGGCGAAATCGAGACGCCCGTCGAGCCGAGGGGGATGTTCTTCATCTGTTTCTCCTTTGAGGTCGATGCCCTTTGTTCAAGCCTACCCGCCGGCCCGGGCTGCGCGGCCCGCTCTGGGTTCGCAGGCAAACATCCCGTTGCGACGAACGCGGCCTCGGCCGTGTGGCTTGCTCTGGGTTCGCAGGCAAACATCCCGTTGCAACGAACGCGGCCTCGGCCGTGTGGCTTGCTTTGGGTTCGGAGGCAAGCATCCCGTTGCAACGAACGTGGCCCCGGCCTGTCCTTTGCGGCTGCCGGCCCATTGTGACGAACGTCGCCCGGTCTGCCCGTCCCGCCCTTCGCAACTAACGCGGCCCGCGCAGCGGACGCTTTGCGGCGTCGATGCGCGGGCCGACGATGCCTCGGTTCAAGCAGCGCCTCGTCAGGCTCGGCCCTCCGCCTGCGCGCAGGCCAGACAATCCGGACGGCCCTTGGGCGGAGTCAAAACCTCGGCCTTTCGCCTACGCGTAGGCCAAGACGTCGTGGAAGGTCTCGAGCGCGGTCTGCGCCTGGTCGAAGCGGTCCATCTGGCGGTCCACCTCGATCGTCACTTCCTTGAGCCCGGCGTCCTTCACGGCCTTGCGCAGGCGCGGCAGGTCGAACTCCTCCGGGTCGCAGAACTTCGTCAGCACGATGAGCACGCCGTCGGCCCGCCGCTCCTTGGCCAGATCCACGAGCGCAACCTCGCGGTGGCGCTCGGGGTCGAGCAGCATCGAGACGTCGCCCGTGTTCGTGAACTTCGCGACGAGCCTGTCGAGGTTGCTCGGCCCGGAGGCCGGCGCGTCGGTTCGATACTGACCGGATTCGGCGACGACGTCGTCCCCGACGATCGTCATCGAGTTCTCTTCCAGGATCTGAAGGAGGTTGAGGTTGTCGACGAGGATGCCCGAAGTGACGATTCGCGTCTTCTTAGTCTCGACCTCCATTGCGGAGAGTTCCTGGACCATTTCCCGCACGAGCTTCGAGTGGTCTTCCTTGAGCATGAACCACGCGCTCTTGAAGACGTTGCGGCGGATGGTCGGGGTGACGCAGTCGTGCGACGCCGCAGCGACCGAGAACTGCCGCATGAGGTGCGAATGCTCGTTGTAGACCTCGATCGTCTTGCCGAGGGCCTCGTCGGAGAATTCGGCCCCGGTGCAACGCTCCAGATCGCGGATGACGCGTTCGTAGCCCTCCTTGGTGAATTGCTGGCCGTAGGCGGGCTTGCGGTTTTGCGGGTAGGTCATCGGGATGTACGGGACGCCGTCCACCCCGTGCTGCCAGTTCTGCGTGAGCGCCTTGAGGGTGTCGCACAGGGTGGGGATGATGACGGCGGACATTCCCTCGTACTTCTTCATGAGCGCGAGGTCGAGGACCGTCTGCACGATCCCGCAATAGAAGGTGGGGAAATACGTGCGGGCGCGCGTGACCTTTGCGTCGGCGCCCCACATGCCGAAGGGCGCCATGCCCATCGCATGGACCAGCTCTTCGGGCGTGAACTCGGGGACGCAGCCCACCACTTTCTTCCCCGAATCGAGGAAACCCTGGAATTGGCCGCGAGGGTCGTTGGCGATCCTCGCGAATTCCTCGGCTAGCTCTTCGAATCTCGACATGATTAGAATCCCATCTCTTCCATGACTTCGGCCAGGCCCTGCACGCGAGTCTCGTACTGGGCCTCGGAGAAATTGCGGGGGTCGGCCTGGTCGCCGTCGAACGAGGCCAGGGGAATGGAGCACTCGGCGCACACCTGGCGCGAGGCCTCGGACATGAATCCCGACCACAGCTTGCACGAGCGGTTCGTGTGCACCAGCATTCCCTGGACGTTCTGGCTCTTGACCAGCTCGATGCGCTGGTCGCGGGCCTTTTCGAGGTTCACCGAGTTGGGCACCGAGCAGTAGGCGCGGATGAGCCCGTCGAAGTCCTCATACAGCATGCCGAAGGCGACGGCGTAGATCGTCGCCACGGTGTTCATCCCCAGATCGCGCAGGGCCGTGTTCGTGACCCTCAGGTGGGGCCAGCAGGCGATGCCCTCGAACATGATCCGGTGCTTTTCTTCGCCGCGGAACGTCGTCTTGCCTTCTGCGACCGCGGCCTCGATCTCCTTGCACAGGGTTTCGAAGGCCTCTGCCGCCTCGACTTTTCCGCGTGCGCACACGGCGACGGCCATGTGGTTCATGAGGTCGAAGCCGTTGTAGGGGGCCGGGGTGTGCTTGAGCAGGCTGGCGGCCTTGAGCCAGGCGCGCGACGTGCGGTTGGAGATTGCCATGACCTCGGCGAAGCGCTCTTCCGACCAAGTTTTCCCGGTGATCTCCTCCAGTTGGCGGATCGCGTCCATGAACTGCCCCTTGACGTACTCGATCTGGGCAGGCGAGACGTCGTAGTCGGGGTTGAACGGGACGTCGATCATGATCATCGGTATGTGGAGCATCTTGGCGAGCTCCTCGTACCACTTCGTCATGGTGTTGCAGATGTTGTTGCAGCACAGCATGAAGTCCGGCATGGGGATGGGCTGCTCTTCGGCTTTGCCGGTCATGGCGACGCCCAGGTTGACGCGGGCGTACGCGCACAGGTCGTTGGAATAGCCCGCCGCCTCGGCGATGTTGCACATGCGTTCGCCGCCGCCCCGGGCCGCCGTGGCGGCCGCGTGGTTCTCGGGGTAGCAGACCTTCACGCCGAGCGTCTCGAAAATCTCCTGCGGGAAGTTCGAGGCGCACCAGCCGACTTTCTCACCCCGCTCCTTCGCCTCCAAAGCCGACTTGTAATGCTCGGCGACGATCGCGTTGAGCTTGTACTTCGCCGAATTCGGGTCGAGTTTCTTGCGCGGGCGGGCCGGCGCCTGCTCTGGCGCCTTGGCTTGCGCCTGGCCCGGCGCCTGCGCCGAGGCATGATCGGGCGCTTGGCCCGCCGCCTCGGCTGGCTGCTGCGCCGTCGTTGTTTGTTGTGCCATCGCACTTCTCCTTACAAACGAATGATTCCGTGTTCCGTCTCCCACGCGTACAGAGCGGCGCCGAGCGCCCCCATGTACTGCGCGTTGGGAGGGCAGACGATTTGAAGTCCCAGTTCCTTTTCCAGCGCGTCCCGCACGCCGCCGTTCTTGGCGACGCCGCCGCTCATGCACAGGGTGGGCGTGACCCCCACGCGCATGACGAGCGAGGCGAAGCGGGTTGCCACCGATTGGCAGATTCCGGCGACGACGTCTTCCCGCTTCTCGCCCGAGGCCAACTGGGAGATGACCTCGGACTCGGAGAAAACGGTGCAGGTCGAGGAGATCTTCGAGGGCTTGGCCGCCTTGAAGTACTCTCCTTCGAGCTGGGCGACGTCGAGCTGGAGAATCCTCGCCATGACGTCGAGGAAGCGGCCGGTGCCGGCCGCGCATTTGTCGTTCATCTGGAAGTTGGTCATGATCCCGGATTCGGTGATGGACATGACCTTGGCGTCTTGCCCGCCGATGTCGATGAGCGTTCGCGCTTCGGGCACTTGGGAGAAGACGCCCTTGACGTGGCACGAGAGCTCGGAGACCTTCCTGTCCGAATCGGGGAAGATTTTCCGCCCGTAGCCGGTGGCCACCGTCTTGGAAATGTCTTCGCGCCGCACTCCGACCTGTTCGAGGACCTCGGCGACGGCTTTGGTCGAGCCCTCGGTGCCGATTCCCTCGGTCACCAGGGACATGCCGAGAACGGCCCGGTCGTCGTCGATGACGACGCATTTCGAAGTGGTCGAGCCGACGTCGACGCCCAAATAGCTCTTGCTCATGCTTCCTCTCATTCCCTGCGTGCCGGCGCTCACTCGCTCCACACGTAGAGGGAGCCGTCTGCGAGCATCTTGTCGATGCGCTCCTGCGAGTAGCCGTGCTGGCGCAGAATCTCGGGGCCGTCCTCGCCGGGGAAGCGCCCGCGGGTGTAGACGGGCTTGCCCTGCTCGGCGAAGCGGACGGGCTGGTGGACCAGGGTGCGCGTGTTGCCGTTCTCGTATTCGAAGGCGGTGAAGCAGTCGTTGTCCCAGGCCTGCGGGTCGTCGAGGATGTCGGTGAGCGACTGCGCCAGGGAGAAGGGGATGTCCGCCTCCACCAGCGGCGCGCGCCATTCGTCGACCGTCTTGGTCATGAACGTCTCGGAGATGAGCTTGTGCAGCTCGGGCCCCAGGCCGTTCGCCTGCAGGTTCTGGATGGGGAAGTAGCGTTCGTCGTCGGCGAGCTCGGGGTGGCCGATCGTGGCGATGAAGACCTTGAAGTACTGGTTGTAATTCGGCATGCAGGTCTGGATGTAGCGCCCTTCCTTCGTGGGCCACGAGGACAGCAGCGGGTTGTCGTAGTCGCTGGAGTCGATGGGGAATGCCTTGCCGATGTCCTTGTATTGCGCCGCCTGAATGGCCATGCCGAGGTTGAAGACGGCGGTTTCGAAGAGCGAGGACTCGACCTTCTCGCCCTGCCCGGTCTCCCGCGCATGGTAGAGCGCCGCGAGGATGCCGGCGGCCAGGTTCATTCCGACGTTGTGGTCGCCGGTTCCCGGGACCACGTTCATGGGAAGGCCGCTCTTTTGACGAAGCGTCTCCAGGTAGCCGCCGCGGGCGAAGAAGGCGGTGAAGTCGAATCCGGGCAGGTCCTTGTCCGGTCCCTTCTCGCCGTATCCCGTGCAGATCGCGTAGACGAGCTTGGGGAAGCGCTTTTTCAGGCTCTCGTAGTCGAGGCCCTGGCGCTCGAGCGGGCCCTGGCGCCAGTTTGTGATGAGGACGTCGGCGTCTTCGAGCAGCGCGAAGAGGGCCTCGCGCCCCTCCTCCGATTTCGTGTTGATGGAGATGTTGAGCTTGTTCGCGTTCTCCAGCTCCCACGTGGTGTTCTCGTGCCAATCGAGGGGCCGGCCTTCCGAGGGGGCCGTGAACCGCAGGGGGTCGCCCTTGGCGGACTCGACCTTGATGACCGTCGCGCCCTGGTCGGCCAGGAAACGGCCGGCCGTGGCGGCCGCGATGAAGTTCGCCAGTTCGATGACTTTGACGCCTTCGAGCAGCTTCTTTGACATTCCGAGGTCTCCTTTCGGATCCGCGCGCGGACGCGTTGCCAATGAGCGTCTGCCGACGCCGTCCGTGCGGTGAACGGCGGCGTGACGCCCCGCGCGGCTCCTTCCTGATTTAGTTTGTATGCGTATGGAAGTTTTTAGGGCGTCGGATCGCCCGGCGGACGGCTTGCGCCTTCCGCCGGAGGGCTTTGCCAGACGTGTGCGGCTCGTCGCTGAGCGCGCGCGGCTGCGTTGCCGGTGATCCTCCATTCCGCTGCGTCCGTCCGGCCGACTGCGCCCGATTGGCTGTGCCCGCCCCGGTGAATCGCCCGTCTTTGGCCGAATGCCGTGGAATAGTCCCTGCGTGATCACGCTAACACCGAGGCCGGGGAAGCCCCGTAACCTTTGGTCCCAATTCGGACCGAATCGGTCCGCTAAGGGGGTGTGCAGTTAGAGTTATTTGGCGACATTTCGCCGAAAACCATAAACGTGAGGGTTTTGTGCCATAAATCGACGTTGACCGCTGCCAGCTTCATCGAGCGGCTGCTTGACGGATACGAGCGGCGTCAGAGGATGGAGGCGTTTGGAAGCGCGATTCGCGAGGCGGACGCGGCCTACTGGGACGAGTTCCGGGCCTGGGACGTCGCCTCGAGCGACGCTTGACATGGTTGGCGGCCTTTGCAGAGGCGCGGTCGTGTGGGCCGAGTCGGACCCGACGCGCGGCCGCGAGCAGGCGGGGCGCCGCCCGGCTCTCGTCGTCGCCGGGGACCTCTGTCTCGAGCAGGCGGATACGCTTGCAATCGTCGTCCCTGCAACGACGATCCGCCGCGGTTGGCCGAATCACGTTCTGCTGCGGGGGCCTGAGCTCGTTCTGCCTCGTCCGACGTACGCCATGACCGAGCAGCCGCGGACCATATCGCGCGAAAGGATCGTCGACGTCGCCGGAGTCGTGGATGCGCAGACGATGGCGGAGGTCGATATGTGGCTTCGCGACTTTCTCTCCTTGGGGTGAGCCGCAGCTTCGTGTCGGGGGGCTGCCCGCAACTGGCTCCGGTCCGGGCGGGTGGTTTGCGCCAAGCCGCCCGGGGTCTGCGGCTCGCTCCGGTCCGGGCGGGTGGTTTACGTGAATCGCAGTGGGAATGCGTCGAGCTCGGGGGAGGCTCATCCGGGGAGAGCCGAGCGCGGGGATTGGGTTTCGCCGCAGGGTCGAGCGGGCCGGAAACCTCCGGCGGAGCTGGTGTGCGGGATTGGGGCGCGCAGCCCGTGGGACGCCGTGCAATTCCCGAGAGACTGCTGTTAGCGTGCTCTGTATGAACGCGCCGGCACATCTCTTAGAGCACAATCTGCTTGTCATCCAACAGGTCAGTTCGGTTGTGAGCGACAAGTACGCGATCATGGACGGAAACGGCAATGCGGTCGGGCGCATCGTGGATATTCCGGACTGTTTCTCTGCTGCCTTTGGCACCAGCAGATTCGACGTCCTCGATGCCAACGGCTCCGTGGTTCTGCGTATGGGAGATCAGTTCGACTTCGATTTCGACTTCAGCCATGTGCGCATGCGCGACATGCCCACGTACGTCTTGGCTCTTTCCAACGGCGCGTTTCTGGCGAGCATCGTGGACAGAACCGGGTTTGCAGGCAGGAAGCTCGCCATCTGCCCTGCCGCCGGGCCTCCGCTGAATGTGCGGGGCAAAACCTTTGATCGCGACTTCGAGGCGACGTTCGGCGACGGCGGCGCCGTCGTCGGGAGAGTGAAGCGGGAATGGGCCGGAGTCTTGAAAGAAGCCATGGGCCGGGACCGCTATACGCTGAGGATTCATCCGCAGGCTCCCTGGGAGCACCGGCTGGCGCTGCTCGGCGGGACGCTCGCCATAGACGCCCTGCGGATGAGAGAGTGGCTCTCTTCCAGCAGGCTCCGGGATTCGGACCTCTGACGCGGATGTCCTCTGGGCCGGACGCCGCATGTTTCTCGATCCGTCCAAAGGCGGTGCAGCCCGTCGGCGCGTCGGCAGCTCGAAAGCGCCGACGGCCGGCGCCTTGGGCGTCACGCCGCGCGCCGACGTCCCCCTCCCTCGGCCCGCCTGCGCTTTGAGGGGCTCTCAGAGCCGAGTTCTTTCATGAGGCGACGCGTTCGTTCCATTTGTCGGAGCCGTCTTCGACGAGCGCGGCGGGAGCCGATCCGCTCGAAGCGGCTTGCGCTCGCCGTTTGCGGCGCTCCAATCACGCCCAAGAGTTCGCGGACGCAGCGGCCTTCTGATCCATGAGGTCCAGTGCGACCATCCCCCCGAGCACCGCCAGCCGCTGAATCTCAGAGGCGCCTGTCTCGAAAGTGAGCGCGTAGCGGCCGCGGCCGGCCGGGCCGATGGCGTGGCTCGGCTTTTCGTGCGCGGAGCTTGCGACCAGGGCGTCGCCGTCGGCGGACTTGACCTTGAACTGGCGGTCGAGGAAACTGCCGCGCAGCGTCATCGGAGCCTCGTCGACCGGTTCGATCGACATCTCGCGGACGAAGCACGCGTATCTTTCCTTGACGCCGGCCAGAAGCTCGCCGTCGGGGTGGTTCACGGAGTAGGCGTTCCTGCCGAAGTTTTGCATCGCGCTGACGTGGATGACGACGGAGCCGTCCGCGTCGACGACGTCGAACTTGCAGGGGGACTTTGAGGAGCGATGTTGCGTGGACTCGGTTGATATGATATTTCCAACAATGTTTCCATCGGCGTCTTCAATGGTGAATTCATCAGATATGGAGGGCCTGATCTGCTGCATGACAAGAAGATCGCGTTCGGCAATGCTCTGCTGTGCTTCCATAGTTCACACATTAGCGCCCTGTTTCGCCCTTGGACAGGGCGTTCGTCCGATGTTCGCGCGCGATTCGCGTGTCTTCGCGCATATCAGGCTGCGATGGCGGTTCATCTCACAGAGGCTCCGCCCCCTGGGCCTCCGTCGGGGCTCGCGAAATGCGTGTAACTTCGCTGGCGGAAGGCGTCGCATTTACGGGGCGGTTCTTGTGAATTAAGTAGGAATCGTAATAAGTGATGATTTTAGATCTAAAATCTCGTACCGTCGAAGAATGTTAGAGCATTACATAAACATGAATAACGAATCCGTCGCTCCGGGAGGCGACAGACTCATCATGCGGCGGCCCAGTTTTTCATCTTCCAGCGATTTCTCCATCGAAGGCAAAGACGGGGCCGTCGTTGGTCGAATCGCCGGTAAAGACAGCCGAAAGCCTCGGCCTTTCGGGAGATTTCGCGAGTTCGAGATTGTTGACGCTTCTGCCGACGTCCTTGCTTATGTCAGCAAGGTGCGAGTTCCCGGGGCCCGAGGAGGCTATGACCTTACGCGGCAGGACGGTTCCCCTCTTGGGGCGATCGTGTGCGCGAATTCCCCGGCAACCGTCATTTTCATTGAACCGGCTGACGGTTTGCCGATGGAGTTCCACGCCGAAAACTTTCGCCATCGATTCGACATAAAATCCATGGAATCCAAGGCGTCTGTCGTTCAGGGAAGTTATCGGCTGACCGGCAGCGTAGAGTATAGGCTGGATTTCCCTCCGGGCGTCTCCCGTGATTGGCAGGTGTTGGCAATCACGGCGGCGCTGGCGTTCGATGTCTCCCGACGCTTCGGAACGCAGTTTTTCCGTAAGGCCACGGGAGGCTGAGAAGCGAGAAGCCCCCGGAAGGCGGGGTCAGAAGCCCGGCGGCGTCGGCCAAGGCTCGTCCTTCTCGAGCTGGGCGGCGAGGGCGAGAAGCAGGCCTTCGCGGCCGGGCCGAGTCACGAACTGCATGCCGATTGGCAAGCCTTCCGCGCTCACTCCGCCGGGAATCGACAGCGCGGGATGGCCCGTCACGTTGAAGATCGCCGTGTTGACGACCATTGGCGTGCTCCGGAAGACCGACGCGAACGTGCTTCGGCTCTCCAGCCAGCCCGAAGGCTGTGGGAGCACAGGAATCGTCGGCATCGCCAAGACGTCGGCGGTGGGGAGGAAGCGTTCGTTGAAGGCCCGGGCGATCTTCTCGCCGCGGCGCTCGGCGAATCTCGCCAGGCGCGCCGGAATCAGGCGGCCGACGGCGGCGATGCGGCGGGTGTGCCTCTCCAGCTTCTCGGGCGCTTCGACCGAGTCGGCCTCGGTTGCCATGCCGGAGAGGAACTGCAAAATGAAGGCGTCGGTGGGCACGGGCCACGCGGCGTGCGTCTCGCGAACGTCGTGGCCCAGGCGCGCGAGCCTCTGCACCAACGAGGTCAGCGCGCGATCGACCTCGGGGTCGTTCTTTAGCCCCGGCATCGGGGAGCGCCCTGTCCAGGCGATCCGCAGCGGTCCGGTTCCGCGTGCGACGACGTCGCGATACGGCTCGCTCAGGGGCTCGGCGTGCCAACGGTCCGAAGGCAGGCTGCCGGCGATCGCGTCGTAGAGCAGCGCCGAATCCGCCGCTGTGCGGCTCATCCCGCCGAAGGTCACGAGTGCGTGCCAATGCTGCGAGAGCGGGGCCATCGTCACCCGGCCGCGCTCCGGCTTGAGGCCCAGGATTCCGCAGCATGAGGCGGGCAGGCGAATGGAGCCGCCGCCGTCGGCGCCTAAGGCGATCGGGGTCATTCCCGTCGCGACGGCCACGGCCGAACCTCCCGAGGAGCCGCCGGGGGAGAAGCCGCGCCGCCAGGGATTGAGGGTGGCGCCGTAGCGGTCCGAGATCGTTTCGGGGCAGCGGCCGAACTCCGGCATCGTCGTTTTGCCGACGACGATCGCGCCGGCGGCGCGCACGCGGCGGATCACTTCGCTGTCGGCCGCGGCCGGCGACGGGTTCCCGCTGCCGCCGAGGGTGGTAGGCAAGCCGGCGACGTCGTACTCTTCCTTCACAGCGATGGGCACGCCTGCCAGGAGCCTTCCCGCGCCGTCGGCTGGGGCACTTGCGCCGTTGGCCTTCCGCCCCTTGGCTTCGCCGGCCAGTTCGGCGTCGAGCCGGTCGGCCTCGGCGAGAGCCTCCTCGGTTCGCACAACGGCGAAGGCGTTGAGCTCTGGATCGAGGCGGCGGAGGCGTTCCAGAGACGCGGCTGCTAGCTCGCGCGCGGTCCAACGCCCCGACCGCACGCCCTCGGCCATCTCGCTCGCCGACAGTTGCGCGAAAACGTCCTCGTTCATAGCTTTGATTCTAATCCCTGCACGCTTCCAAGCGGCACCCGTCTTCAACGAAAGCCTGCCGCCAATCGGCGCTTGACCGCTAGCCTTCGACTGTCGCCTGCTTCAAGCGCCCGTCTTCAACCGGTGTTCGCTATTAGGCGACATTGGTTTATATGTGGCATTGGCTTATATGCGGCGCTCGCTCCTGGCCCGCGTTTCGGGCAAGGCCGCGCCTATGCGGCTATGCGCCTATGCCGCAGCCTTCTGTCCGTCCCTTTTACGCGGCGAGTGCAGCGGCTCTCTTACGCGAGTTCGACGACGACGGGCACGTGGTCTGAGGCCCCCTTGCCCTTGCGTTCATTGCGGTCGATA